>Ga0209632_10003944_pt1 | contig 13358 bp, 10 predicted proteins | sample COG_10_FD_184754 | JGI IMG/M metagenome (GOLD analysis project Ga0209632, IMG submission 184754) | Pelagic Microbial community sample from North Sea - COGITO 998_met_10 (SPAdes) (version 2) | ecosystem: Environmental > Aquatic > Marine > Neritic zone/Coastal water | place: Helgoland, sampling...
ACAACTGGTACGGTTGTGGCTGATTCAACAACTGGTACGGTTGTGTTTGATTCAACAACTGGTACGGTTGTGGCTGATTCAACAACTGGTACGGTTGTGGCTGATTCAACAACTGGCACGGTTGTGGCTGATTCAACAACTGGCACGGTTGTGTTTGATTCAACAACTGGTACGGTTGTGGCTGATTCAACAACTGGTACGGTTGTGGCTGATTCAATATCGTCACCGGCTAGTTTCTTTACATTCTCAATAATAGTATTATTAATTTCTGTAGATAAGAATGCTATATTAATATCTTTATATTTTAAATTTGTTACTAATCTGTTAGTTATACAATCATTAACAATAATATATTTTACATTTTCAATATTAGAGCTAATACTTTTAACATCCGCAATAATCAATCGAGCAGTTGATTCTTCTTGAATTGTTCTTATATCAACTGAGTTTACGTAATTTGATACTTTTTTAAATTGTAACTTGTATTTTTCTACTTGTGTTGTATCTGAAACAACAAATAGAATATCACCCTCTTTATTATTAATTAGAGAACTAATAACTGATGTTATTAAAGAAACTTCGTTATCACTTGACGAGTTGTCAAATTTAGCAAATATTTTATCCCAGTTTGAAATAGAATTGAATAATTCAGTATTAATATTTTCAAGATTTGTGTATCCATTTGCGTATAAACCAGCTAATAAACTATCATTTAGCTGACTTATATTAAAATTACTGTTTGTGTTTGCAACTTCCATATGTTATAAACTACATTTAAAAATATAGTTTTAAACTAATTTCTAAAATATTTTAATGGCACAATTTTTTAAAAACTATAAAATTATAACTTTAAAAATATTAAATGATGAAATTAGTAAAAAGAGCAAAGAAGAAATTATAAATCTAAATATTCAACCAAAATATTTGGGAATGACTCATATTAAACACTGTGATTTTTGTAATAATCAAGAGAATAAATATACTTTAACTAATGAAATTACATTCTTATTTGGTTATCAGACTTGTATAAATTGTTCTGAAAAAAACATTGGTATAACATTCATAAAAAAATGGTATGTTGATAATAATTCAATACCTTTTAATTATTTTATATCTAATTATTCAAAATCACATACTTTAACCGAAAATAAAAATGTTACTATTCAACGCACCTGTGGAAAGTTTGAAAATACCTGGGTTTTAGATTTTGAAAATCCATTAAAATATATTATTAATGAAAACGAAGATATTTTAATTCCAATCTATAAAACTTATAGTGAAAATGACGATAATTTTAAATATAGTAGAGGACTTGCTAAAAGGGTATTATTAAGTGAACTTTGTAGATTTAATAGGTTACTTGATGAAAGTGAAATAATAAATAATTTTAAAAAATTATTTATAAAATATCAGGAATAATTTTAATCAAAATAAAGATTTAATTTTCCATTATATTCACTATATGTATTCAAGTCCCATTTACCTTTATTCATGAAAGATATAATTTTTTTAGATTTTGGATACCTGTTTCTAAGATATATTGGTAAAATTTCTGTATTGATTTGAGAAACAACTTGATGGTCCTTAAACATCAATGTATTGTCTTGATTAATATTGTAATGTTTTTTAGAAGAAAAGTAAATTTCAGATATTTTATCTTCAAGTCTAGTAACAGAATAAATATGTGAAACAATCTTTGTTCTCTTTTTATTTAATAGATATACTTTTAAAATTTTATCTTCAATATCCCAAGCTAATCCGTACCAAAGATATCCAGGCGGTTCTTTAAATTCTAGATTATATTTCCGTAAAAAATTCAAACAATCATTTTTAAATTCTTGGTGTTTAGTTAATGTTCCAATTCCAAACCTTGATTTATTAATATGACCATCTTTAAAAATAGTATAACCAATCATATATGTTGAAATATGATCGAATTTACTTAGGTCATTTTCTTCTAACATATTAATCCATTTTTTTATAAAATCATTTTCTTGTTTAGTAATATTTTTTGTTAATGGGAAGACATTATTATTATAATTATCAAAATCATTAACTTGAAAATGGTTGTGAAAATTTTCAACTTTACATTGCAAGCAATTATATAATATGATAAATACTATTAGTACTATCAAACATAAGTTTATATTAAAATTCATCTATATAATATATTTATATTTTATTAAATAGATGTTTACAAGTATTCTGTATATCTTAATGGTAAATTATAGGTTCTATAACATTATTATTAATTTAGAAAAAAATGAAAAAAGATCTATAGAAATATTAATTTATTAATATATAAAAATGAGTAATGTTTCTTTGAAAACAATAGAGTATGAAGTAAAACCTATCATAAAATGGGCCGGTGGAAAGAATAAGATAATTGAACATTTTAGACTTTTATATAATTCAGCTAATCACAAAAGATTTTTTGACTTATTCTGTGGGTCGCTGTCATTACCTCTATTATTAAGACCAAAAAAAGCAACTTTTAATGATATTAATATTTGGTTAATTAATATGTATAAGGTGATTAAGGATGATGTAACTTTGTTAAAAAAAAGCCTAAAGAAGTTAAATCAAGCATCAAAAAATTGTCAAGAAGAATATTATAAGATTAGGGAAGAATATAATCTTTTGAAACATAAAGTTAATATTACAGAATCAGAAAAAATTGAGATAGCATCTATTTTCATCTATCTAAATAAAAGGTCATTTAATGGTCTTTACCGTGAAAATCTAGATGGAAAATATAATGTCCCATATCGAGAATATAACACATCAATTTACCATGAAAATGAAATTGATAATTTATCAAAATATTTTAATAATAATGAAATTAAATTTAAATCAACTTCATATCAAGAGTTTAAGTTAAAAAAATTTAAGGCAGGAGATTTAGTATATATTGATCCACCATATTATCCATGTAAGAAAAGTAATTTTACAGCATATTGGAAAACTCCTTTTTTAATAGAAGAACAGAAAACCCTAGCAGAATACTGTAAAGAATTAGATAAGAAAGGAATAAAGTTTATTGTTTCTAATGCTCCTTGTCAAGAAGTGAAAGATTTATACAAGGGTTTTAATATGAAAACATTTTATATTGGTAGACAAATGAGAAGCGCAAAAGGAAAATCAGATGTTTTTCAACAAAAGAACGAGGATAATGAAATTTTAATTTGGAATTTTTCTTTGAATGATGAACAAAATACAGATGAAAATGTGGATGTTTAAGTTGTTGTTCAGTACGAATATGTTAGGTTATAGTAATAATTAACTACAAATTATAAAATTTGAAATAATAAGATTTTTTAATAATATAAATTTATATTATTAAAAATGTCAATTGAAGAGTCTATATTTACAAACCAAGTATTAGAAGATTCTACTAGTAAAACGAATAAGTTGGATAGAAAATCAGATTCACCTAAAAATGGATTATCTTGTAAAGAATTACCAGAATTAAACCCAAAATATACAATATTATTATCTAATAAAAATTATAAAGCTGCCAAATTAAATAGAGGAACAGGTGCAGGAGGTGCAAATACAAATAAAAATGGAGTATCTTATGAAGAATTAACAGAATTAAATCAAAAATATACAATAATATTATCTGATAAAAATTATAAAATTATTAAATTCATAGATTCAGAACAAGAATTCAAAGCGACTAAACAAACTGGATTATTCAAATGTATGAATGATAAAATAAACAATAAAATAGAAAAAGCACATGGATGTAAAAACCCAGATGAATGTTTTATTGATGAAACAAATAAAAGATTATTTATAATAGAAAAAAAGTTTCAACAAGTAAATGGGTCAGTTTGTGAAAAAATTCAAACTCCAGATTTCAAACTTTGGCAATATAATAGAACATTTCCAGAATATAAGATCATTTATGTTTATTGTTTATCAGATTGGTTCAAAAAGAATTGTAAAGCTGAATTAGAATACTTAAAATATAAAAAAATTCCGGTCTTTTGGGGAAGTGACATTAAATATAAAGATAATATTATTAAATTTATCTTAGATTATCAGGATAATAATATTGTAGTATAACTAAAATATATTTATAAAAAAGGAAATAGGTGGATTAACTTTACGACAACACGGACATGTAACTTTTTCTTTACATAATGTTCTCCAATTATTATAACACTGTTTACCAAAATAATGGTTACAACTAGTTTTTAAGAGGTTTGTAAAAGGATGAATCTCAAAACAAATTGCACATTCATAAGTTTGTTTTGCGACAAGAGGATCAATAATTATTCTAGAAATATTTTTATTCTTTACTATTCTTTTTCTTCGAATTATTATTGATAATTGTTTTTTTAGATAATTGATTCTTTTATTACTACCGTGACCAGAATGTAATAATACTATTTGTTCTTCTATAAGTGATTCTATTTCTTCTGGTAATAGTTGTAATATTCGCATATAGTAATTAATTCATATGAAATTATATTATTATTCAATTTTAATTTTATACATTATAATTTTGGTACTTTGATATAATTATATTATTATGTAGTACGTATAATTAAAACAATGATTTACTTGGTTAAACTAATTAAAATTGTTTAAAATAATAGTTTAAATATTACATAATAAATGTTTGATTACTTCTCAAGTCCAATGAGATGGTGTGAAACAAGAATGGGAGATATTTTTATATACTCTTCTTATATTATTGAATTCTGGAATTCAATTACATCATTATTTTTCTGTCTATCTGGAATATATGGATATTACATGCATTATAATATGAAATTAGATAATGTTCCTTGGTTCTATTTATTTTCGATTGGTATTACATCAGCCATTTTCCACGCTACTTTATCATTTATTGGTCAATTCTTAGATGAGTTGAGTATAATTTTGTTAATTACATATTGTTTAAGAGTTTATTATAAAATTAATTATTCTATTTATATATTTCTTTCATTCATTTTAAGTTGTATAAGTTGGTTTCATCCGAGTGTTAGTCCGCCTATTCTATTAGTATGTGGGTTCTTATTAATTTTATCAACATATCAATCTGTTAATAACAATAAGGATGATTATCTTTGGTATAATAGTATGAAAATTGGTATTTTAGCAATAACTAGTTGGTTAGTTGATTTTATATGTATTATTAATACTCATATGTTATGGCATATATTAATGTCAATATCTTCATATTATATGATTTTATTTGTAATTAAAGAAAATAAAAGGGAGTTAGTAGTTAAAGGTTATTATCTCCCTTATTTAGAATACAGATTAAAAGTTATAAAATAATTTATATAAGAACTAAAAATCTAATTTATTATAATGGGGAAAAAAAAGAATTCCACAAATAAGTCTAATAAAAAGACTACGACAAGTTCAAGTGAACCAAAAGTAACTATCTTAACTGTTTCTCAGGTTAAGAGAATACCATTTATTCATAATTTATCAAAGATGATTCAAAATCAGAATGGTGCGAAAATTTATGAATGGATTATAACAAATGGATGCACAACAGACGAGGAACATGATAAATTTAATGAAGATATTAAATCAATAGTGTGTCCTGGTGTTAATATTAAAATAGTTGCTGAAAAAAAGTTAGCTTATAGATATATTGGTGCTTTTAGAAATCTAGCAAATAGGAATGCAACTGGTGATATTATTATTTGTATGGACGATGATGATTATTATTTTAAGGATTATGTTAGTTCATGTGTTGATATATTAAGTAATAAAAAGAATATTGATATGGTTGGATGTAGTAGCATGTTAATGTATGATTATGGGTTTGATACTATTTTTAGGTTAAAATCATTTGGTCCAAATCATACTGTTAATTGTTGTATGGCATACAGAAGAGAATATTTTAATACACATAAATATGATGAAACAAGACCAACTGGAGAAGAAAGAAGTTTTTTAAATAATTATCAAATTAATATGGAACAATTACCAGCAATGTCTGCGATAATCCATATGAGTTATGCCGATAATACTTTTTCAGGCAAGAGAGAAAATATGTTAAATAATATGTTAGGATGTGAACAGAATCCTACGGCGGTTCCTCAAATATATACACCAATAAATTCTAGTTTAAAAAGTTTAATTAAGAATGATGATATATTCGATACTTATATGGTAAATTTTAAAAATGTTAACATGCAGAAAGAGACAGATATCGTTTTTTATTATGGTAATATGGAATCAGCATGGTCTCCTAAAGATAAAGATTTAAAAGTTTACAGACGAAGATGTATAGAATTAGGAAAAGAATTTATTAAAAAAGGATTTAGTGTATCAGTATATGGTAAATTTGATTTCAATGATTTAGAATATGAAGGTATAACATTTTATAATATTAAATTTTGGAATGTGAGAAGAAAAACAAAGTATTTAATTATGGCTGATTATACCGGGTTTGTTCCAATATGTCAATATCAAAAAATATTTGAAAAAATTAATTGTGAAAAAGTATTTGTAGATTTACAATGTAATTTATTTAATTTATATAGACATATTAATGACTTTAATTATAATAAAGTGCAATTTGTTTTTAAAAATCCTTATCATAAAATGATGAATCCTCCTAATTTACAATCCACCTTTGAAAATAAATATAAAATTAACGATATTATTGTTCCAAATGGAATAAATACTGAATTATTTTCTAAATACTATGATATAAAAAGAGAACCTAAACGATTTTGTTATACTAGTAACTATATGAATGGATTAGCTCAACTTTTAAAATATGCTTGGCCTATTATTAATAAAGCTCATCCAGATGCAGAATTCCATATTTATTATGGATTTGATGGATGTACTGATGAAGTAACCGCCGAACTTAAAACTTTATTTATGCAAGACGGTGTATTTAATCACGGACGTGTAAACCACGAAGAAATTGCAAAAGAAATGAGAAAATCTTCGTTTTTATATTATTATTCAGCTTCTCCTAACGAATCTGACTGTATATCAGTGATTGAAGCTCTTGCTTCTGGTTGTATTCCAATAATTTGGAATAAAAATATTTATTCTAGATTCCATGGTCTATTATGTCCACATCCGCCATTAGAAGATTCTTCTCATAGAACCTTGGCGACCAAAATATCTGAACTTTTAGTAAATGATTTGGAAAGAGAAAATGTGGTTAATAGCTTGAAAAATTCAAGTACTATTATAACTGTAGAACAAAGTGCATTAATATATCAAGCTGCATTTGAAGGAAAAACTGTAAGTAATGAAACACTAGGATTAAATTTTACCGAACCAAAACCACCCCCAACAGGATTTGATTTACCTTCAAATATTGATTTATCCAAGTATGTTGATTCTGATTCTGATTCCGATGTAGAATATGAAAGTGATAGTGATACTGAGAATGATAATAAAAAAGAAGTAAAAGTAGTTGCAAAAGAAGTAGAAGTTACAAAAGAAGTAGAAGTTACAAAAGAAGTAGAAGTTACAAAAGAAGTAGAAGTTGCAAAAGAAATTGACCCAAGAGAAAAAGAAATAAAAGATGGATATGAAATATTAACAAAATTAATACCAGGACATCAACTATTACAAGATTTGGAGTATTTATCTAATCCAGAATATATTAATATTGTACAAATATTTTCATCAGAACACGTAGCAGTAACACAAGATCCTAATATTGATAAATTTATTGCTAATTATTATAATAAGGTAAGAGAGATATTATCATATCCCAAGTTAGATCCAAAAGAATTAGATCTTGCTATTAAGGAAAAATTTGGTCAAGTTAAAACAAAAGAAATAGTACAACCTAAATAATATTAGTTTACCATTAAAAGATTTATTCAAACAATACTTTGTAAAGTTTGAATAAATATTGATATTTAAAAATGTAATTATATACTTGTTAACTATAAATGAGTAAAATACTAGTTATTGTAGAATCACCCGGAAAAATAAAGAAGATAGAAGAATACCTAAATTCTTTAAAAAATGGTGTCTATATTGTTAAAGCTTCATTTGGTCATTGTCGAGATTTAAATAAGAAAGAACTTTCAATCGATGTAAATAAAAATTTTGAACCAAATTATTGTATTATTCCAGGTAAAGAAAATATTGTTCGCGAATTACGTGGTTTAGTAAAAGACTGTTCCAAGGTTATTTTAGCAGCGGATGAAGATAGAGAGGGTGAAATGATAGCTGCAAGTCTCAAGGATTTGTTAAAACTAAAAGATTATGATCGTATTGTTTTCCATGAAATTACCAAATCAGCTATAAAACACGCAATAGAAAATCCAACTAAGATTAATGAAAATATGGTTAATGCTCAACAAGCACGAAGATTGTTAGATAGACTTGTAGGTTATAAAATTAGTCCAATTTTATGGAAGAAAATGCAAGGACAATTATCTGCAGGACGTGTTCAATCTGTTGTTGTTAAGATTATAAGTGATAAAGAAAATGAAATTAAAGATTCAGTTTCAAATCCATATTTTAAAACTATGGCAAATTTTGATTATAAGAAGAAGAAATTTAATGGTACATTAAATAGTTGTAAATCACACTTGCGTGATTTATATAAATTTGAGAAGAAAGAAGAAGCTGAACACTTTTTAAAATCAATTACTGCTGATGATGAATTTAAAGTTAAAAATATATTAGTCAAGGATTCTATTAGAAAAGCTTCTGCTCCATTTACAACTTCTACTATGCAACAGGATGCATCAACTAAATTACATTTTAATGTTAAAAGAACTATGGATGCTGCTCAAAAGTTATATGAAGCGGGTATGATTACCTATATGAGAACTGATTCCACAAATCTTTCACAACAAGCAATTGACGAATGCAAGGATTATATAATAAAAACTTATGGAAAAGAATATTCTGAATCAAAAAATTTTAGTAAGAAAGCTAAAGGAGCACAAGAAGCACACGAGGCTATTCGTCCTACTAAAGTAACAGTTGACTCTGCGGGTGGTAGACTTCCCAGTGATTGTGAAAAGCTATACAGATTGATTAGAAATAGAACATTAGCCAGTCAAATGGCAAGTGCTGTAGTAGAGGTTCAAACACTTGAAATTGATTTGTTAACACCTACCAAAGATTCTAAACTTCCAAAGGGTACTGTTTTTATCTCTACTCTAGAAAATGTCAAATTTGCTGGATATTTAATTCTATATAATAATGTTTCTGCTGATTCAAATGATTCAGATAGTGATGAAAAGGAAACTGATGGTAAATTAGAGATTAAAGTAGGTAAAACAATTAAATATAAGAATATTACTATTAATGAAGAATATAGTAAACTACCACTTAGATTCAATGAAGCTGGTTTAGTTAAACATTTAGAGAAGAATGGAATCGGGCGTCCATCCACGTATGCTAGTATTATTTCCAAGATTGTTGATAGAAATTATGTTCAAATTAAAGATGTAGAAGGATTTAGAAAGGACTCTGTTCAAATGAATTTAACTAGTTCTAAAAAAGAAATTAAATTTTCTAATATTACTAAAGAAATATTAATTGGTAAGGAAAGTAAAAAAATATGTCCAACACCTATGGGTGTTAGTGTTAATAAATTTATGAGTGAAAACTTTGATCCAATTATGCAAGTTGATTTTACTGCTAGATTTGAAGAGGATTTAGATAAGATTGCAGAAGGTGAAGCCAAATGGTTTAATGTTTTAGATAAGTTTTATAAAATGTTTAGTTCGATTGTTGACAAACTTAATTTGGAAGTTGGTCACATTGAACATTTAAGTAGTACTGATAAAATGATTGGTACTGATGAAGAGGGTAATGAAGTATTTCAAGGTGAAGGTCAATATGGACCATATGTTAAAATTATGAATGATGAAAAATGGAAATTTGCACCATTAAAAGAGGATAAAGAAATATCTATAGATGAAGCTCTTAAATTATTACAATTTCCAAAGTTTTTGGGAAAGTATGACAAGACACATGTTTATCTACATAAAGGACAGTATGGACTTTATTTGAAGTATTCCAATAATACTGTATCAATTAAAGACGAAGATAAAAATGTAGATAATATAGATTTAGAATATGCTAAATCACTAATAGAATCGGGAGATCCGCATGCTATTAAATCTTTTAAATTAAAGGATAATACTATAAATATTAAAAAGGGACCATATGGTTATTATGCACAAGTCTCAACAAAAGGTAAGAAAAAGAAAAGAAATATTTCCTTACCAGAGGAATTGGACCCAAAAGAATTAACTTTAGAAAATTTACTAACAACAATTGGTATTAAGAGTGCACCATCTCATAGTTAATTTTATTTTATTTAATGGAAAAATTTATTATATTCAGATAAGGTTGTCTTATTAAAGTTAATAGTTTTCGTAGCTAAATTTTTAATAGTATCTGGGCTAGTATTTATATGTCCAATACCAAGTTTATCTTCTTTAATTTCAGAATGCCAAATAGAATAGAATCCATTTAATAGTGTTAATAGATTCCAAGCTGCTGGCGCCCATTCGCCTTGGTGATAGGCTGAATTAGTTAGACATATTTTTCTATTAACTTCAAATCGACCATTTGGAGTTAGAACGTAATAATCAGGTGCTTTTAATGGATATTGAGTATGATGAACCAACTTGCAAATATATTCACCGTTCTTAAAATTAGAACTTTTATTTCCTTTAATAAGAAAATATATTTCCAATATATTATCAGGATTCGGATGAATATATATATATTTTGAATTTTCATCTAATTCTTTTATCATTTTATTAAACTGTCTTATTTCACCATTAATTCTTTTAACGGTTATTGGACTATAAGTAATTGAAGAAATCATTAAATATGTAATCAATGTTTTAAACTTTATAATATCAATATTTTTTTTATCATTTTATATAATATGTTAATAATATCAAATAATAAAAAAATTAAAAAACAACTAAAAAAAAATATAATAATAATTGGATTCGGATGGTCATCAATAGGATTTGTACAATATATTAATACATCTAAATATAATGTTACCTTAATATCGAAATCAGACTATTTTTTATATACTCCTTTGTTAGCCCAAAATGTTAAATATAATCGCGATTTAACAATATCTTCTAAACAATTAAATAAAGACATATTATTTGTTCATGATACCGTTGATAATATAGATTTTAATAAAAATAAAGTACAAGATAAATATTATGATTATTTAGTGTTATCTCATGGTTCTTCAGTAAATACATTTAACATCCCCGGAGTACAAAATAATACTTATCATTTAAAAACATTAGAAGATAGTATAAAAATAAAAAATAAATTAAATGAATTACCTAATAATTCAAAAATTGCTATTATTGGATGTGGGTTAGCTGGAACTGAATTAATTGGTTCTTTATCTGATATGAAAAGATTTAATTTGATGGCTATTGATGGGATGGACCGTCCAGTTATTACATTTGATAAAAACTTATCAGAAAAGGTTATAAAAGATTGGAGAAATATAAATATCAACATGTATTTTAATAATTTCGTACAACGAATTAACCATTCATCTTTGGAAACAAATAAAGAAATATTAAATTTTGATATGGCGATTTGGTGTGGTGGAATTAAAATTTCTGAATTAAGCAAGACAGTTAATCATTTATTAAAACTAGATAATAATCGTGGTATTCCGGTTGATAAATATATGAATGTAACAAATCAGTCTAATATATTTGCAATTGGAGATTGTGCATATAGTGGATATCCACCAACCGCACAAGTTGCATATCAACAAGGAATATATTTAGCAAAGCAATTTAATAATAGATTTGAAAATCGTAAAGAATTTCATTTTCAAGATAAAGGACAAATAGCTTATATTGGGAATAGTAAAAGTATTTATCAAAATAATTATTTGAAAGGTGGAGGAAATATGGTATACTATTTTAATAATTTAATACATTTATATAATTTTGGGAAAATTTATATTAAATCAAAATTTTAAAAAGTATTTCTAAAATTATTTTATTATCATTCTATATAATATGTATATTGACGAAATTAAAAAACTTTTAAAAGATATAGAAAAGATTATTCAAGGTGATCGAAGATGGATTGAAAAAGGCGACTATGAAATTAGAGAAAAATTAGAATCAGTGTTAGAGAATAAATCTCAAAAAATACAATATTATCAAGAACCTATTTTAATACAAAATGATTTTATCTTACCTCAATTTCAAAAAAAAAATAATATTATACCTAATCTTGTTAATAATAAAATCCCTACAAGAAAAATTATAAAGTTACCAAGTTCATTAATTCATAATAATTATATTAAAGAAAAAAATGCAGAGGTAGACTTTGAAATTAAAACCGGTATGACATCGAAACTAAAAGTACAAGATATTAATAACAAAAATATTAGAAATCATGGTAAACTTATTATCTATAACTTGGCTGATATATATAATGCTAATTTAGATAATATAGACGGTGAAGTAGAAATAGTAATTGACAAGGATACTAATTTTAGTGGTATTCTTCCTCGTGGTAGTACGATAGAAATAAGAGAAGGTCATACTTTAAAATTAACTAAAGAGCAATCAGAAAGAGTAAAAATTAAAGGACAAGGACATGTTGTTATAAAAGGTGTTAATTCTAATTTTAATTTAGAAAATTTAAATATTGATAAAAGTAGAATTAAAGTTAACAAAGAGTTTATGAGTCAAGAAGAGATATCTAAAATTCCAAAAGATCGTTATATTGATGTTCCAGAAAATGAAACCTTGTATATTTCAGCAGAAAACGCCAATGGTAGAACAATTAAGGGAAAGGGACATATCGTTATAACAGAATTAGACAGTAATTTAAACACAGATTTATCTCAAATATTAACCGATGGTGGAATTTTTATTGTTCCTAATAAGTTGGCGAAATTTACTGGCAAATTTAACATAAAGTCTAAAGTGAATAATTCACCTATTAATATTAAAAAAGATTCTAGAATAATTAATGATGACACATCTAGTTATGAAAAGACTTTGATTTTAAAGAGTGGCGAAATCAAAAGATTAACTGCTGCAGAAGCGAATGGTATGAATATAACAGGTGGTGGTAGTGTTATAATTACTGATTTAGATACTAATACTAATGCTGATTTATCAAAAATTAATACTATTAATGGTATTATTATTGAAGTTAAAGGGTCTCAAACATTTAATGGTAGTATAAATAAAATGGCTAAATTTAATTTATATCGAGATTCTACTTTAACAATATCAGCTGATAAAGCAAGTGGAAATACTATAAGTGGTTCTGGTAATGTTGAAGTTACTGAGTTGGATAAATACGAGGATGCTAATTTAGGAGGAATAATCAATACAGGAGAAAAAATAATTAAAATA
>Ga0209632_10003952_pt1 | contig 13333 bp, 13 predicted proteins | sample COG_10_FD_184754 | JGI IMG/M metagenome (GOLD analysis project Ga0209632, IMG submission 184754) | Pelagic Microbial community sample from North Sea - COGITO 998_met_10 (SPAdes) (version 2) | ecosystem: Environmental > Aquatic > Marine > Neritic zone/Coastal water | place: Helgoland, sampling...
AATGAAAGTGCTGATAAAAAATATGATAATCTCAAACATCCTCAAAATAATCTTCGTGTATCAACTCATCCTCATCAATTACATTATGAATTCTTAGCTGAAACTGGAATTTTTGGATATCTATGTTTTTTGATTTTTATTTTAATTTCATTATATTTTTCTATCAAATCTTATTTATTTAAAAGAAATATTTTTCAATTATCAGGTATTATGTTTGTTGCTATATCTGTCTTACCCCTATTGCCTTCGGGTAGTTTTCTCTCAACATACAATTCGTCAATATTTTGGATTAATTATGCAATAATGATGGGATATATTGGTGCTAAAAAACAGTAATATATATTATTGTAATTTAGAATTAAGCTTTTTTAGATTAATATTTTTTTAGAAAATCAAATTAAGCAAATAAGTTAATTTATTTTATTAAATTTCTTCTATTCTTTTAAAAACATAATCATTTATATGTAATTTGGTTATAAATTCATATTTTTTAGATTTCATAAAAATATTCAATACTTCGAAATTATAAGTTTCTATACAGAAAAATTCTATCTCCAATATTGAAAAATCTATACCTTCTAAAAGTGCTATTTCAGATCCTTCAACATCTATAATCATTAAATCATAACTAAATATATTATATTTTTGACTCAATAAATTTAATGTCGTTACTTCTACTTCTTCTAATTTAAAGTTTCCTGACTTTGTTTCTTTGGATAAGTTCAAAATCATTTTTTCTGGATAGCTATTACTAGAAAAAATTTTATCTTTTTCATCTACAATATAAGACATTTGATTTAAATTTTTTAAATATACTTTTCTTTTAATATCCTCTGGTGCCAAACAAACTTTATTTATACAAATGTCCTTATTTCTAAAAAATTTTAAATGTTTAAAATGTAAAGTATTTGGTTCGATTAAAACCCCTTGCCAATTCTTCTCTACTTGAAATCTTAAAGAAACTGATTCTGCTAATCCGTTATAAGCTCCTACTTCAAGGTAGGTTCCTTTATCCTTATTAATTAAGTGCATAAGTTTCCTATCAATTGACCCACGACATTTATATTTTTTAAAAAAATAAAAATTAATTAATTGATATAAAAATATTATTCTTACCCATATTTTATAAGGGAATAAATTTTTAAGAAATGTTTTCAAATTTTAAAATTAGATTTTTTACTATCAGACAAAAAAGCTTTGACAGTTTCTTGCGTTAGTTGAACAAATGTCTTCCCAAAATTTTCTATTTTTTCAATAATAGAAGGTGGTATGGTAATAATATGACATCCTAATTGTTTTGCTTGAAGATAATTATACGGCTCTCTGACACTTGCCCATAATATCTCAACATTCTTAAATTTTTTAGCCATTGATATACTCTTTTTAAATTCTGGGATTGGGTCTTTGCCAGTGTCGCCTGCTCTTCCTGCAAATATTGAAATTATTACTTTTGTTTTTTTATTAATTAATTTAAGGATTTTTTCTGTCTGCTTAGCACTATATATTGCAGTAATATTCAGTTTAATATCCAAACTGTTAAGCTCTTTAATAATTTTACCCATGAATAAACCTTTCGAATTTGAAACTGGTATTTTCACATAAACATTCTTTCCCCAAGTATTTATTTGAAGTGCTTGTTCTTTCATTTCTTTATATTCGTCAGCAAATACCTCTAATGAAACAGGTTTATTATTGCAAATTTTTAATATTTTTTTTGAATATGACTTGTAATCTTGTGCACCAGCTTTTCTCATTAAACTTGGATTCGTAGTAAAGCCCTTTACTATTTTTTTCTTATTAAATTTTTTTATTTTATCTAATTCTGCAATGTCACAAAATATTTTAGTTGGCATATTCAATTTTAATTAATTATTTTATTATTTATTGTCTTAGCTAAATATACACAATTATTCCATTTTCCAGAAAAAATACTCATAATTTTATTTGAATGAACATAAATACTAGATGTTCTTTCATCGGTATTTTCTTTATTCTTTTTAATTGTTCTAACCACAAACATAGAGCCAATATATTTTGCTTCATTTAGAAATGGTAAATAATTCTTACATTTTGATATAAATTTATCAAATTGAGATAATTTTTTATTTTTGATAATTCCCTTATTTAAATATATTTTTTTTTTATTTTTAAAATTAGGAAATTTTCCAATTTTAGTTTCGAGTTTTGAATGCTTAACATCACTTAACAAGTGGTATTTAGTACCTAAATATGGATCCAAACAAACAAAATCTCCATCCATTACAACAAAACTTTTTTTTTGATATTTATTAGGTAATTTAATTAATATTTTTTCAATTAATTGAAACTTAAATTCTGGTAAATTTTTAACACCAAGCTCATGAAGAAGGTTATTATTATTTGAATATGTTGCCACAATAACTTTATCATATTTAATTAGGTCTTTTTTTAAAAAATTTCTATTAAATTTTAAATTTATTGAAGAATTTTTTATTTTAGCTAAAATATTCTCTTTAATCTTAAAATAATTTAAAATTTTTTCGTTAGATAAGATCGAATTTTCTATAAATCGATTTTTTATTAACAGTTTTACATTTTTATAAATAAATCTATTTTTATCTAAAAATTTTTTATATTTTTTGAAATTTATTTTTCCTTTATTTGCTATTAAATAATAATTTGTGGTTTTATCAAAAACTTTTTTAGTAAAATAAGATATGAAAGCATTTTTTGATTTATTTATCTCATTTACAGTTTTTTGTGATCTTGGATAGTGAAATCCCAAATGAAACCGAAACTGATTTGCAAATGAAGCACCATTTAAGATTTTTTTTTCTTTTTCATAAACATCGACCTGGTATTTTTTTGATAAAATCAATGCTATTGTTATGCCAAAAAAACCTGAGCCGATGACAGCTATTTTCATTATATATTTCCTAAATTTTTAATAAATTCTTGACCTATATCTTTTTTATAATTTTTTTTGATAAAACTGTAAGAATTTATAATTTTTTTTCTATTTGATTTATCATTTGGCTTTAGTTTTTTTAAAATTGAGAATAATTGTTTATCATTTCCTACTTTAAATAAAATTCCACCTTTACCAAGTTGTAAAATTTCACTTGGACCTACTTTACAGTTAGAAGATATAATTAATTTCTTTAAACATGCTACCTCAAGAAGGATGTTTGGGTTGCCTTCAAATCTAGAACTTAAAACTTTTACATCACTTAATGATATATATTTAAATGGATTTGAGTCGAAAGGAATTGTTTTTATATAATCTTTTAATTTTTCTTTTTCAATTAATTCATTCAATTTATTTTTATCCTCACCTCCACCAATCAATAACAATTTTGCTTCTCTAACTTTTACTAATTTTGCAAATGCTTTTATTAGTGTTGTTTGGTCTTTTTGATATGTTAATCGACCTATGTTTACAATTTTTAAACCTTTAAATTTTTTAAAAAAATTAAAATTAACTTTTTCCCTTGATTTTTTTTTTATATTTTTCACATCAAGCGTCTGTCTATGAACAATACTTTTCAAATTAAAATATTTCTTTATTTCCTTTTTAAAATCATTTGATGTAACTAATATTTGATCTGACATTGAATAAAAGAATTTAAAGAAAGCTTTTTTATATTTATTGTCAATATATTTTGAGGGTGCTGTATTACATCTAATAATAATTTTACAGCCAGTCAATTTGGCTACAATTATTGCTGTTATATTTCCCTGAAACGATACAATTACTCCTTTTTCTTTAATACAAGTAATCAACAATCCTATGAAACAAAATAAATATTTTAAGTATCGATTATTAAATTTATAAATTAATTTTGTAGATATGATTTTTATTTTTTTATGAAAGAAAAATATTTTTCTAATTTCTTTTTTGTGTGTATTATTCTCATATGTTACAAAATTAACTTTAAATTTTTTATCAGCCAATGAGTTTATCAATGCAAATAAGTTTTTTTCTAACCCTCCTCTCTCAATAGAGGGGTAATAAAAATTTAGTTTAGGATTCATTTTAATTATTAAATATTTAATAATTTACTTTTAGCTCAAATTTTTAGTTATATCTTCGGTCATTTTTTTTGCATCAGCAAATAGCATAAGAGTGTTTTCCTTATAAAATAGATCATTATCAATTCCAGCATATCCTGGGGAAAGGCTTCTCTTTACAAACAACACAGATTTACATTTTTCAACATCTAGAACTGGCATCCCATAAATTGGACTTTGCGGATCACTTTTTGCTGCAGGGTTTGTCACATCATTAGCACCAATTATAAATGCTACATCTGCATTAGCAAAATCATTATTTATTTCTTCTAGTTCAAACACTTCATCGTATGGAACATTGGCTTCTGCCAATAATACATTCATGTGACCTGGCATTCTTCCTGCCACAGGATGAATAGCATAGGAAACTTTAATGTCATTTTTTTTAAGTGTGTCTACCATCTCTCTTAATGCATGTTGTGCTTGGGCCACTGCCATTCCATATCCTGGAACAATTATAACAGATGACGCATTCTTCATTAAGAAGGCTGCATCTTCTGCATTACCACTTTTAACTGGCTTTTGTTCTTTTGTTCCAGAAGATTCTTTTTGTTCTGTTGCGCCAAACCCCCCTAATATAACATTAAAGAAGGAACGGTTCATACCTTTACACATTATATACGATAAAATTGCACCAGATGACCCAACTAAAGCACCTGTTATTATTAATGCACTATTTTCTAATGTAAAACCAATACCTGCAGCTGCCCAACCAGAGTAAGAATTTAACATTGATATAACAACTGGCATATCTGCGCCACCAATTGGAATTATTAATAAAAAACCAATTAAAAAAGATATCATTAATAAAATCCAAAATAAATTTGAAGATTGTGTTGTACACAATAGGTAAGTAACGATTACTATTGAGATTAATATCATTGCATTAAGTGGGTGCTGCCCTTTAAATGTTATTGGTGAGCCAGACATTATTCCTTGAAGTTTTAAAAAAGCAATTATTGATCCTGAAAATGTTATTGCACCAACCGCTGCACCAATTGACATTTCAATTAAACTTCCAAGCTTGATATTGCCTGGAGATCCAAGATTAAAAGCTTCAGGATTTAAAAAAGCTGATATAGCTACAAATACTGCTGCAAGACCAACAAGACTATGAAAGCCAGCCACAAGTTCTGGCATAGCTGTCATTGGTATTTTATATGCAATGAATGCTCCTATTAAACCACCAATTAAAAGAAAAATTAAAACATAAATAAAACCACTTGAAAAATTTCCTATGGATAAAAAAGTAACCATTATTGCAATTACCATTCCTAGAATTCCAAAAAAATTACCTTGTCTAGATGTTTCAGGAGAAGATAGGCCTCTTAATGCAAGAATGAATAATACACCTGAAATCAGATAGAAAATTGCTGATAGATTTGCTGAAATCATTATTTATCTTTCTTTTTTTTTTTATACATTGCAAGCATTCTCTGGGTAACTAAAAATCCACCAAAAATATTTATTGCTGCTAAAGATATTGCTAAAAAACCAAAGATACTTGAATTATTAAAAATATTTTGAGAATTCCCAGCTAACCCTGCAATAATTGCACCAACAATAATTACCGAAGAAATCGCATTTGTTACAGACATTAAAGGAGTGTGCAGTGATGGCGTAACACTCCATACAACATAGTATCCAATGAAAATTGAAAGAATAAAAATACTTAATCTAAATATAAAAGGGTCTATTTCCATAGTTTTATTTAATTAATGTTTTTTCAATTATCTCATCTTCTAGATTAATATTCATTTTCTTACTTTCCTTGTCATATAAATTTACGACAAAATTAAATACGTTTTTAGAATACAAACTTGAAGCAGAAATTGGAAGTTTGTTTAATATATTTGTTTCACCCATAATTCTTACTCCATGCTTATTTACTATTTTATCTACTTCAGAAAAAGCTGTATTTCCACCTTGAACAGCAGCTAAATCATAAATAACTGATCCTGCCTGCATGCCTGTTATCATATCCTCTTTAAGAATTAATGGCGCTTTTTTTCCAGGGATCAGGGCAGTACAGATTACAATGTCTATTTTTTTTAAAGTTTCACTTAATAGCTCTTCTTGTTTCTTTTTAAAATCTTCTGATGCTTCTTTTGCATAGCCTCCTTCAGTTTCAAGATTTTCTGCCCCATCAATAGTTAAAAATTTGCCTCCTAGACTTTCAACTTGCTCTTTAGAGGCCATTCTAACATCTGTAGCAAAAACAATTGCACCCATTCGTTTTGCAGTTGCTATAGCCTGCAGTCCTGCAACACCTGCTCCAACAACTAAAACTTTTGCAGCAGGAACTGTACCTGCAGCAGTCATCATCATTGGTATAGCTTTTTCAAAATTTGCAAAAGATTCTATTACTGCTTTATATCCTGCAAGATTAGCTTGTGAGGAAAGTATATCCATAGATTGAGCTCTTGTTATTCTAGGTAATAATTCTAGAGAAAGAATATTAATATTTTTCTTTAATATATTATCTATTTTTTCTTTATTATTGTATGGATCAAAAACACCAATCAATATTTGATTTTCTTTAGTATAGGAAATTTTATCATCTGATAGTAAGCCTAATTGAACAATAAGATCTGCACTTTTTATAATTTGATTGTCGTTATTAGAAATTTCTACACCTAATTCTTTATATTCTTTATCTCTAAAGCCTAAATGTTCACCATAGTTTTCTGATAGAGAAACTTCAAAACCAAGACCAATATATTTTTTTGCAATTTCTGGAGTAATTGCAATTCTTTTTTCGATTAATTGGTTTTCTAAAACTGAAACGATTCTCATATGAAAAGTCTACAACAAGAATATTGCCATTAAAACTAAAACACTTATAACAGCGACAGTTCCCCACAACACAAATTTAGTAAAATTATTCCAAGTATTTTTATGGTCTTTATCATCCATAAAAATTACTTTTGTCTTGCTTTAAACTTTGGGTTTGTTTTATTGATTATATAAACTCTACCCCGCCTTCTAACTAGCTTTGAATTAAGGTCTCTTTTTTTTAGGGATTTTAATGAGCTTTTAATTTTCATAATTTTTTATTAGCCGGCAATGTCCTACTCTTCCGTGTCTTAAGACAAAGTACCATTGGCGCTGAAGGGCTTGACTTCCGAGTTCGGAATGGGATCGGGTATAACCCCTTCGCAATAATCACCGGCGGTAGTGTTATACCTAAATTACAAACATTGTAAATAGAATTTTATATGAATATTTAAGTTATTTATTATGTTTTTTTAAGAAATCTTGCACATAATCAGTTAATCTAATTTTTCCAAAATGCCTGTAAATCTTATTTGATAGGCTAATATTGGTAAGTGCTGAAGCATATCTTTCACCTTCTCTTTTAGGCATAAATTTTATTTTGGACCTAAACATTTGAGCAACCTGAATTATTGTAAAAGATTTTTTATTTGAGATACTATAGTGTCTGCAGAAGTTATTTTTCCAAGCTAAATAACAAATATTAACTGTATCTTCAATATGTGTAAATCTTCGTGATTGGTTTCCAGGCTTAACGACTGGTAATATTTTATTTTTTTTATAAAGTTCCTCAAATATACCTATTACGGTTGCCATCTTACCTGTAGATATTTGTCCTGGACCATAAACATTGTAAAAATATATAATTTCGAATTTCATTTTGAACCAATTTCTCAAATTTTCCAACATCTCAAGGTTCTTGGATTTAGTAAATGCATAAGGAGATAAATTTTTATCTTTACCCTTATTTCCAAGAGTAGCTGATGTTGCTGAATAAATTAATTTAACTTTATTTTGTAAACAAAAATTAAAAACTGCATTAGTGCCAATAGTATTAGAGTCAATACACTCACTCATATTTAAAAAGCTTTGATAAATTCTTGCAAATTCACCAAAATGAAAAATACTTTTTATATTTTTTTTATATTTATTCAAAATTATAAAAATATTTTTCGTATCACCTATGATATAATTTATTCTTTTATTTTTAACATGATTTTTTTTTGATCCAGTGGAATAATTATCTAAACTAATTATTTTATACTTTGTTTTTTTTAAAAAAAGTTTAATCAGATTTGATCCTACAAAACCCGCACCACCAGTTACAACAATGATATTTTTCATTTATTTATTAATAAGTTTTTAAATTATTTATACACTAAGTATTTTTATTGTTTAAAGTAAAAATGCATAGTTTTAAACTTTTTTTTAAATAAGAATATAAATATCAATTAGATTTAAGTTTTAGGGGTTTCTTTTAATTTTAACATTTGACTTAACTTGGAATAAATTTAATCGATTATACACAATACTATAGATGATAATATTTAAAAAAATTAAAAAAATTTGATAACCTGAGTGATAAATATCTAACATACCAAAAATAAAAATCACTAGATTGTATGTAATTATTAAAAAACTTGATAAATTATTTGATATATTTTGTGAATACAAAAAGCGTTTTTTTATAAAAAAAAATAATAATTGATGTAAGTGACTACTATCTGGTTGAATGGGAGATTTTTTAATAAAAAGTTTTCTTATAATTGAAAATAAAGTTTCAAAAGCTGGATACCATAAAAGCAACACAATAAAAAATGGTGATAAATATTGGTGATTTTGATAAATTGATATTAAAAAAAATCCAAATAAAAATCCAAGAGAATAAGCACCTGAATCACCAAGGTATAATTGATTAGAAATATTTAATATTATCAATACAGATAATAATACAGATAAGAAAATTATTTGTTGGTTATCAACATTAATATAACTAAGCAATCCGAGTTTAAACAAAACCAATAATAAAATTAGATAATAAGAAAGAACTAGTGCATTTAAACCATCTATGAAATTTGTACCATTCACAACTATCATCAAGCAAAAAGATGTGAATAAACAACTTAAAAAAAAGTTTTGCAAAGTAATATCCAAAATAAAAATTCTTGTGGATTCGATATTTAATTTTGAATAATAAATAAAAGTAAAAATTAAGATAGATTGAAATAAAAATCTTAACTTTGGTGATGAAAGTAACTTTAGATCTGAAACAAAACCTATAATAAATATCAAAAAGAAAAATAGCCCAAATAAAATAAATTGATCATGGAAAATATATGCCAAACCGCATAATAAGTATAAACCACCTGATAAAGGTATACTTTTTGTTCCTAAAATTTTTTGGTGCTTCTCTCCTGAAAAATTTGGTATGAATTTTTTTTTTTTAAAAAAATTATTTATACAAAAAATTATTAGTGGATAAATAATTAATAAATAATATTTCATTTATTTTTTTAAAAAATTAATACTTAAACACAAAAGGTAATATAAAGACTTTAATATATTAAATTTCATAAAATGATTATAAACTCTGAAACCATCTAATAATTTTTGAATCTTAGATGATGATAAAGAATTGTCTAATTTTCTCCAGTATGTAAGGTTTATTTGAATTGAGCCTATCATTATTTTTTTTTGTAATAACTTAAGCCACAAAACAAAATCTTCTTTAGTCTTAAGATTGGGGAAAAAAAATTCACCATACAAGAGTTCTTTTTTTAACATAACTGTCGAAAGGCCAATATCACATGACTTTAATAGATCTTCTGTATTATTAAAATTTCTTGCCACTCTTACGCCTAATACATTTCTTTTATTATCAATAATTTCATAATTTGTATGACTAATTGCATAATTATTTTTTTTCATGTGGGCAAATTGAATTTCAATTTTTTTTTTTTTCCAAATATCATCAGCATCTAAGAAGCTAATATATTCTCCTTTTGATTGTCTAATTGCAATATTTCTTGACTCTCCTGCACCAAAAGATTTTGAATTTATTATAAGGATTATTCTACTATCATAACTTTTAATTTTTTTTATGAAATCAAGATCCTCATAAGATTCATCATCATACACAATAATAATTTCTAAATTTTTATAAGTTTGTTCAAGCACAGATTTTAAAGACTCTTCAATAAATTCTTTTTTTTTAAAATACGGTATTATTACAGTAATTAAGTTCATTTAAAATATTCTACTAGTTTTAACATATCAGATTTTCTTAATACTTATTTTGATATTAATTAAAATTTTTTTTTTCAAAAATTATTTTTTTTATAACATCTAAAAAACTTGTTTCTTTACTTATATTGCCAAAAAATTTATTAACCTTAAGATAGTTAATTCGATCATAATTACCGTATTTATTCTGATAAAAGTGTTTTAAAGCGTAGTACTTTTGTAAGATTCGTGAGGCATGTTTCTTTTTAAAAATCAAAAAAATAGAAATAGAAAATTTTAATAGTGCAAATAAATAACCAAAAAATTTATCAGAAATAGTTCCAATTTTTTTTACTAAAAGAAGCCTATATTTATAATTATAATAAATGTTTTTACCCCAATTTTTTCCAACTGTTGAGGATACATGATGGTAAACTTTAGTATCTAGGTCTATTTTTAAAGACTCAGATGTATCTGAAAGTCTAAATGAAAGCTCAATATCCTCTTCTCCATAAAAAAATTCTGGATCAGATAAACCAGATATTCTTAATTGGCTTGCTCTCATTATTGATGCACATCCAGCGACAGCGTCTGTTTTAATCAATCCCCGATATGTTTTATTATCCTTAATACCATTAGATGAATTTAAACCACATGCTTTCTGAAATTTTAAATTATTCGAAATTTTTGTCCCACTATACCAAATCATATTTGGTTTATTAACAAACATTATTTTTGGACTTAAAGCATTAATATTTTTATATTTTTTCATTTTAGAAATTAATTTAAACAATGTAAATTTTGGGATAATCATATCATTATCAAATCTGGCAATAAATTTAAAATTATTTTTTAAACAGAAATTATATCCATAATTATGGCCTAATCCACAACCATAATTAATCTTATTTTTTTTATAAAAACAAATTTTATTTGAATTAAAAATATTCTTGTTAATCTTATCTTTTGTAATTTTAAATATTTTAATCTTTTTTTTTTTTAACCACTTAAATACTTCTTTGGTGTAACGAACATTGGAATTATTATCTACAAGAATCAAATTAAATTTTATTTTTTTTTGCTTATAAAGTGAGTCCAAACATTTAATTGTTTTGTCATAATCATTCCAAAATAAAACAACAACTGCAAGCTCTTTATTTGAATTAATCATTTTCATTTTTAATAATATTATTTATTTTTATAAAATGATTTAATAACGAAAAGTTTTTTGTAAATTTTTTTGCATTAAGTTTAATATTTGTTTTTTCATTTTTTTTTAATTCTCTAAAATTTTCAAACTCATTAATGAAGCTTTCCTTGGAGTTATTTTTAAATAAAATTCCTCTCTTGTTCCCAACTATTTCTTTAGGGCCACTTTTGCAGTCACTGGATAAAACGAAAGCATTACTGAACATAGCCTCTACAATTACAAAACCAGGGTCCTCCCATAGCGAGCTAAGAATAAATGCCTCACAATTTTTAAGATAACCAAAAACATTGTTTTGATAGCCTATTAAAAAAATATTATTCTCCATTTTGTGATTTTTGATCATTTTTTTTAAAACTTTAAATTCTTCCCCTTCACCAATTATTACTAAGTTAATTAAGTTATTTTTCTTGATAATTTGACTGAAACATTCAATTAAAAAACTAAAATTTTTCTGTTTAGTTAATCTTCCTATTGCTAAAAAAAAATTATGATCCTTAAGCTCAGGTTTGATTACAAAATTTTTTTTAAAATCTTTGTTTATTTCACTAGTAAAAATAATTGGGTCATAGAGTAATGATAGTTTTTTTCCATCAGTTAATTTTAAACTTTTGAAATAATCCATAGTTTCAATTGTTGGAAAAGTAATCTGAAATACTTTTTTAAGAGCAAATTTCCAAAAATAAAATCTTATAATATTAAGTCTAGGCTTTCCTGAGATTCTAAGTATTATTTTTGTTTCAAAATTATAAACTAGGTTTAAAAATAAAGGCAATGAAGTCATCAAATGAATAATTAAAAATTTTGGTTTTTCTATTTGAAGAAATTTCTTTAGAGGAAAAAAAGATATAAAAAAAATAAATATATATTTTAATCGGCTAAAAAAGAATTTTTCAGAAGGAATTAAGTTAATGAATTTAGAGTAATTTAATTGAAAAAATTTTATTTCATTTAACCTAAAATATTTACTTTTTCTCCATTCTCCAAAAACATCTAAAATAACACCTTCAAAATTATTTTTAGAATATTTTTTTAGAGAAAGTGCAGAGTTGTATACAGCTTTAATAGTTGCGACTTTACTTATAAATGGGCACCAATAGTAAATTTTATCTTTCATCTTAAATATTTTTTAAAATTATTTGTGCAACTCTAGATAACTTTTATAAGAAAATTTTTTATACCAATTGATAGTCTCTTTAAGACCTACCTCAAAAGATGTAAACTTTTTATAATTAATAAATTTTACTAAACTTTTATTGGATCCATATGTGGTTATCATTTCTCCTTTCCTTTTTGGCTTATAATTTATTTTCAAAGATTTTTTTAAAAATTTTTCAAATATCTTTAAAATATAATTAATTTCAATTGGTTTTGAGGCACATATATTGAATGTTTTAATTTTTGAATTATTCACTTTTGATAATTTAAAAAGTATTTTCACAACATCTTCTACGTAGGTAAAATCTCTTAAATATTTTCCATAATTATAAATATCTATTTTTTTATTTTTATCTAAATATGTTAGCATTTTTAATATTAACATATCAGGTCTTCCATAGGGGCCAAAAACTGTAAATGGTCTTAATATTTTTGTTGAATGTTGTGAATCTTTAAAATTTTCTTTGATAATTTTTTCACATTTAATCTTAGTGTTTGCATAATAATTTATTGGAATTAATTTTGCTTTTTCTTGAATTGGATATTTTTTTTGATTACCATAAACAGAGCTAGATGAAATAAATAAAAATTGTAATATTTTTATTTTATTAACTGCCTCAACTAAATTTTTTGTAGCAACTACATTGTTTTCATAATAACTTTTTGGATTTTTATAAGAATAAATTACCCCAGGTTGCCCTGCAAAATGCATAATTTTTAGATTTTTTAAATCTTTTAAAATTAACCCTAATTTTTTTTTGTCACACAAATCAATATTATGAAACTTGAAAAACTTATTTTTTTTTAATATATCTAATCTGCTAATCTTAAGCTTTTTTGAATAGTAAGGGTTTAGATTATCAATACCAATTACTGCTATATTTTTTTTTAATAAAAGCTGACACATATGAAACCCTATAA
>Ga0209632_10003957_pt1 | contig 13328 bp, 9 predicted proteins | sample COG_10_FD_184754 | JGI IMG/M metagenome (GOLD analysis project Ga0209632, IMG submission 184754) | Pelagic Microbial community sample from North Sea - COGITO 998_met_10 (SPAdes) (version 2) | ecosystem: Environmental > Aquatic > Marine > Neritic zone/Coastal water | place: Helgoland, sampling...
CGGCTACCTTGTTACGACTTCACCCCAGTCACTAGTCATACCTTGGGCGGCTCCCTCCCGAAGGTTGGGTCGCCGACTTCTGGTTCAACCAGCTTCCGTGGTGTGACGGGCGGTGTGTACAAGGCCCGGGAACGTATTCACCGCAGCATGCTGATCTGCGATTACTAGCGATTCCGCCTTCATGGAGTCGAATTGCAGACTCCAATCCGAACTGAGGCCGGCTTTGTAGGATTAGCTTACCTTCGCAGGTTCGCGACCGTCTGTACCGACCATTGTAGCACGTTAGTAGCCCTGGACATAAAGGCCATGAGGACTTGACGTCGTCCCCACCTTCCTCCGGTTTAACACCGGCAGTCTCGCTAGAGTGCTCAGCCGAACTGCTAGCAACTAACGATAGGGGTTGCGCTCGTTGCGGGACTTAACCCAACACCTCACGACACGAGCTGACGACAGCCATGCAGCACCTGTCATCCGGTTCCCGAAGGCACTCTCTCTTTTCAGAGAGATTCCGGAGATGTCAAATCCAGGTAAGGTTCTGCGCGTTGCTTCGAATTAAACAACATGCTCCACCGCTTGTGCGGGCCCCCGTCAATTTCTTTGAGTTTTAGTCTTGCGACCGTACTTCCCAGGCGGAGAGCTTCATGCGTTAACTTGGTCACAGCAGGGGTCAATACCCGCTACGACGAGCTCTCACCGTTTACGGTGTGGACTACCAGGGTATCTAATCCTGTTTGCTACCCACACTTTCGAGTCTCAGCGTCAGTCACCGTCCAGATGGCCGCCTTCGCCACTGGTGTTCCTCCCGATATCTACGGATTTCACCCCTACACCGGGAATTCCGCCATCCTCTCCGGGACTCTAGCCTAACAGTATCGGATGCAGTTCCAGGGTTGGGCCCTGGGATTTCACACCCGACTTGTCAAACCGCCTACACTCGCTTTACGCCCAATAAATCCGAACAACGCTTGCACCCTCCGTATTACCGCGGCTGCTGGCACGGAGTTAGCCGGTGCTTCCTTTGGAGGTACCGTCAGGCGCACGGATATTAACCATACGCGTTTCTTCCCTCTCGACAGAAGTTTACGACCCTAAGGCCTTCATCCTTCACGCGGCGTTGCTGGGTCAGAGTTGCCTCCATTGCCCAATATTCCTGACTGCTGCCTCCCGTAGGAGTCTGGACCGTGTCTCAGTTCCAGTGTGGCTGATCGTCCTCTCAGACCAGCTATTGATCGGAGCCTTGGTGAGCTTTTACCTCACCAACAAGCTAATCAAACGCGGACTCATCCTTTGGCGATGGCTTTCAAGAAGAGGCCACCTTTTCCCACATCGACCGAAGTCATCGTGGTCTTATTCGGTATTAGCTCCGGTTTCCCGGGGTTATCCCAAACCTAAGGGCAGATTATCCACGCGTTACTCACCCGTGCGCCACTTTACTAACCACCGAAGTGGCTTTCTCGTACGACTTGCATGTCTTAAGCACGCCGCCAGCGTTCGTCCTGAGCCAGAATCAAACTCTCCAGTTTAAATTTGGCTGAAAAGAAGAGACTTACGTCTCACTCTTCATAATCGCGTGCAGAGCAAAAGTCTTGCGACTCACAGCCCTGCAAGGGGACTTTTATTAGATGTTATCTCGGTTCGCTTCATTGAGATTCCCAACTCAACGAACCATACGCTATTCAATTTTCAAAGATCGACCGAGGCCGTAGAAGCTTGTAGAGAGCTTCGCCAAGACGACCCAGCGCCGAAGACGACCGTTGCCACCGTTCTAAGTGGCTAGTGTTCGTCGTCTCTGGCGTGGAATGTCCGTGCGGGTGTGCCCCGCAGCGGGAGCGGGAATCTATGGGAGCATACGGCTCAGGGCAAGGAGTTTTTTTGCTCTTTTTGCAGTTTTCTCGAAGCAATATGCCCCTTGGGGAACTCTTAGGAATGACACCAGCGGCTCTTTTTCCCAGCGCTACTCCACCACGACCTTGGCATATCGGCGCTTACCGACCTGAATCAGCTGGCTTCCCGCCGGGAACAGCGCCGTGGGATCACTCTGCTTTTCTCGATCTACTGACACCCCGCCCTGCTGCACCAAACGGCGCGCTTCGCTCTTACTAGACGCCAAACCCGCCTCAACGAGGACCTCGACTAACTTGAGCCCTACTCGGCCTGCCAGGGCTAGGGTGACCTCAGGCACGTGATCCGGCACTTCTTTGCGCTGCACTACGCGCCGAAACTGCTCACCGGCTTCCGTCGCGGCAGTGGCGTCATGCACGCGCGCGACGATGTTATTCGCGAGCTCATGCTTAAGCGCCATGGGGTCACCATCGCCGTCACTAAATTGTGCGAGGCGATCACCTAACTCGGGCCAGTCCCCCATGGCGAGAAGCCTGTGCCATTCAGGCATAGCAGTATCAGGAATACTCATCACCTTCCCATACATTTCGCCGGGCTTATCCGTTATGCCGATGCTATTCCCGAGACTCTTACTCATCTTCTCGTGACCATCGAGGCCAACAAGCAGCGGGTGGGTTAAAACGGCTTGGGGAGGCTGTCCGTAGGCCCTTTGGAGCTCTCTCCCCATTAGGAGATTGAAGGTCTGATCAGTCCCACCAAGCTCTACGTCCGCCTCCAGAGCAACCGAGTCGTACCCCTGAACGAAGGGGTACAGAAATTCGTGTATGAAGATGGGCACCTCTGACGCATAACGCTTTGAGAAGTCGTCTCGCTCGAGCATTCGAGCAACGGTCGCCTGAGAACACAGCCTAACGAAGTCGCCTGGCGTCATCTGGTCCATCCATTCGCCGTTGAAACGAACTTCAACCGCGGACACATCCAGCAGTTTCGCGACTTGATCTACGTAGGTTTTCGCATGTTCCTTCACTTGGTCAGCGTCCAGGGCGGGACGCGTCTTGTTTCGCCCCGAGGGGTCGCCGATTCGCGCAGTGAAGTCGCCGACAAGGAAGATCGGCGTGTGTCCCAGCTCAAGGAAACGGCGGAGCTTCATCAGCACAACGCTGTGCCCCAGGTGCAAGTCCGAGGAAGACGGGTCCATTCCGAGCTTTACACGCAGAGGCCGGTCTTCCTTAAGGCAGACGGTTAACCGCGCGGCGAGCTCATTCTCGCCGTAGAAATCGACCGCTCCTTCACGCATGACGGCCAGTTGCCGTCGGACCTCGTCCTTGATTGCTGCATCAGTCATCGAACTTCGGGCTCCTAAATTTTCTCTAAGTTGGAAATGTTCTAGTTTTGATCCACGCCGTTTCCGTTACGACCGCATCGAGACTTATGTCGAGCGTAGTCATCGGCACCCGCTGCGTGACCTGGAGAGCGAAGCCCAGCCCCAAAAGAACCGGAAGCGCTTGCTTTTCCATCGGAGCAAAGGCTCGATCATAGTAGCCTGCCCCCTTTCCTAGTCGCCCGCCGAAGCAATCGAATGCAAGCCCCGGAACCAGAACAAGGTCGATACCACGCAGGCTCTCGGCGGGACGGTCGGCCATGGGTTCAGGAATACCAAAACGGCCGCTTTCTAAAACGTCGCACGTTCGATACTCAGCAAATTCAAGGGTCGTGGAAGACAAACACCGAGGCAAAAGGAGATGCTTGCCTTGGCGCTGGGCGCACTCGATGATCGGAAGGGTATCCAACTCCAGCCCGACGCCTACAAATGCCGCGACAACTCGCGCAGTGGACCATTGCTCCGAGTTCGTGATCCGCTCTGCGATCGCAGCGGATGCCGCCGCGCGGGCTTCGGAGTCCAGCCCCGAGAGAAGCCGGCCCATTTCGAGCCGAAGCGCGCCCTTGAGTTGTCCAATACGAGATTCGGCGTCGGAGCTCATTAGCCAGTAGCTCCGCCACCGAATAATGCGCTGGAGCCACCCCCAAATGTCCTCGTGGCCAATAGGGCCGAAAGAAGACCGGGCAGCACTAGCTCGAGGCGGTCACCCAAATCCTGCGATGGGGACGGCGGGCTCAGCCTGAGCTCACGAAGCGCGGTCGCGCCCACCGGCGGCGACTCGCGGCGCCGCAAGTTCTTCATGCGCTAGCTCCGTCCGGTCCGCCGAGTATCCCGCGTTCGCAGTTTGTCCTGCTCGCTCGCGGAGCGCCTCGACGGTCGGCAGCTCAAGCGTACGGGCTGGTGCATTCTCCGAGTGAGCAGTCTCAGAGACGGCCGCTTCACTGGAGTCAGATAACTGATTTTGACTTTGCTCCGCCAAAACGTGCTCCGGCACGATCGTCAGCATCGACTCAACGCGGTCGATAAGCCCTTGCAGCTGTCCGGCTTCGACAACAGTCGCCCCATCTGGCTTTCGCTGATCGTGCAGCGCCAGAATTTCTCGCGCAAGGTTGAGGCATGTGAGGACGGCTACATCCAGTGTATCAACCGTACCGGTCCGCTCACTCACTCGATTCATTGCGCGGTCTACGTAGCCAGCGATCTCTCGCAGAGCGTCGCCGTCGCCATCACTGCGAATCTTATACTCGTGGCCGGCGATACGTACTGCGACAGGCTTCGCGGTCCCATCATTGCTCATAATGCGCGCTCCGCCGGAGTCTTCCCAACCGCCGTGTTCGTCACACTCGTTTGGAGTTGCTCGAGACGACCGAGAATTTTATCCACGCTCTCGACAGCAGAGAGACGCTGAGCCTTCTCTGTATCTAGACGTGACTGAAGTGATGTTAGGCGCTGCTCGCGTTCGACGAGCTCCTCTAGAAGCTCAGCCTTTTCGGATGAGAGCCGCTCATGCTCGCCGATCAAAAAATCGATCGCGCGCTCAAGTCGATCGAAGTCATAGGCTCCACCGCCGCGACCACCCTCACGGCTACTCGCTTGACTCAATTGATCCTGACCTGCCGCTACCGATTCACGTGTCAACGTTCGCGCCCCGTCTTCGCATAGGTCCAACCCGCACACTCGCTCCTTCTAGACTACACGATTCAAGGGGCTTGGGCGCGCGGATTCCGCATAGAGATCTCTCGCGCCGCCGGACGGACGCCGGTCGCAAAACGGGGGATGCCCCATGCCCAAATAAACCGCTGAGGATGGCAAGCCACGCTGTTATCGAACAGACGCCTGCGAAGTGTTCATTCAGTGCGCTTGTCTCAATAGAAAAGCTGCCGCGCAGGTGAGGGCAAACGCCCCGAGTTAACCGGGGAAGTTCCCTAGCGTGTTTCGCTGTTGGAGCCGGGAGTCGCCCATCAGGTATCGGTCGACAGCACGAGCGGCCTCTCGACCTTCCCACTGTGCCCATACAACGAGACTCTGACCTCGACGGCAATCCCCCGCCGCAAACACACCCGGCTCTGACGTAGCAAACTCATCGAGCTGCGCATCGATATTGCCACGCGGATCCAGCTTGAGTCCGAGATCCTCGATCAAACCAGCCTGCACCGGTCCAAGGAAGCCGAGTGCCAGAAGAACAAGGTCCGCTTTGAGAACGAACTCAGATCCAGCCACTTCTACCATTTGCGGGCGCCCTGATTCATCAGGGTCGCCGAATTGAACTTCAACTCCATGCAGTTCAGCGAGGCCGCGCTCGTCGCCTGTGAACTTTTTTGTCAGCATCGCGTATTTGCGCTCACCGCCCTCGTCATGAGAACTCGAGCTGCGGGAGATCATTTGCCACATCGGCCAAGGTGTCGCCGAATTGCTTCCGTGAGGCGACTCCGCCATCAGTTCAAGCGAAGTCACCGACGCCGCCCCCTGTCTCAGGCTCGTCCCAACACAGTCGGATCCCGTATCGCCGCCACCCAGCACCACGACATGCTTCCCACTGGCCAAGATATCGTCCTCAGGCGGAAGCTTGTCACCATGGACGCGCTTCGTCGCTTGGGGCAAAAAGTCCATCGCAAAATGGACGCCGCCTAGATCACGCCCGTCGACAGGCAGATCCCGCGGCAGTTCTGCGCCCATCGTCAGCAGTACCGAGTCGAAACTCTTCCGCAGATCCGCGGCAGAGAGATCCTTCCCAACGTGAACTCCGGTCTGGAAAGCAACGCCCTCTTCCTTCATCTGCTCAAGACGGCGATCGATGATCCACTTCTCCATTTTGAACTCGGGAATTCCGTAGCGGAGTAGCCCGCCGACCCGGTCGTTCTTCTCGAAGACCGTCACGCTGTGTCCAGCACGCGCGAGTTGCTGGGCTGCGGCGAGACCGGCTGGACCTGAACCGACGACGGCGACGGATCGGCCAGTGCGCTTTTCCGCCACGACTGGCTTGATGTAGCCGTTCTCCCAGCCGTGGGTCACGACCTTAAATTCGATGTTCTTGATCGTTACGGGTTCTTCGTTGATCCCGAGCACACATCCCGACTCGCAGGGAGCGGGGCATATTGATCCGGTGAACTCGGGAAAGTTGTTTGTGGAGTGAAGACGCGAAATAGCCTCCTCCCACTTCCCTCGGTAGACCAGATCATTCCAATCGGGAATCACGTTACCGAGGGGACACCCGCCGCGACCGCTATTCGGATTGCTGCAGAACGGAATGCCGCAATCCATGCATCGCGACGCCTGACCCTGCAGTTCGTCATCCGGAATCGTAAGCATGACCTGCTTAAAATCGGTGGTCCGCTCCGCTTGATCGCGATAGCTCGCATTCTTGCGCTTGGTTTCGAGAAATCCGGTGGGCTTGGCCATATTGTTGCTCTGCCTCGACACGCGAGTTGCGTCGTCTGGGGGGTTCTCAGCGCGCGCCCCTGTTAAGGGTGCACCCGCTCGGGTTCATGGGTCACAGTTCGTGGGTAAAAGTTCTTCGTTAAAGGTTCGGAGCTTTATTACTTGCCCGTCGCCATCGCTTCAAGCGCTGCCCGATATTCCTGCGGGTATACCTTCACGAACTTCGGCGCGTAGGTATCCCATTTACGAAGGATGTCGTCGGCTCGCCCGCTTCGCGTGTAGTCGAAGTGCTTGCGCAACATATTCTGGACGTACTCGATGTCATCTTCACCAAGCGGCTCAAGATCAACTGCCGAGAGCGGGTTAATTTTCGCTGGAAAGTCACCCGTCTCGTCGAGCACGTAAGCGATGCCGCCACTCATACCCGCTCCGAAATTGAGTCCTGTCTCGCCCAAGATAATCGCTCGGCCGCCGGTCATGTATTCGCAACCGTGATCGCCAACGCCTTCAACAACCGCTTCGGCACCCGAGTTCCGAACACAGAATCGCTCGCCCGCAAGTCCGTGAAAAAACGCTTCGCCTCCCGTCGCTCCGTAGAGAAGCACGTTGCCCGCGATGATATTCTCCGTCGGCTCGAAAGTGATCTCTGCCGGAGCCCGCACAATCACCCGCCCCCCCGAGAGGCCCTTACCGCAGTAGTCGTTAGCATCGCCCGTTACGCGGATCTGGATGCCCTTCGGCAACCAAGCGCCTAGGCTCTGCCCGGCGGAACCGGTGAACTCGATATTGATCGTGGCATCCGGGAGCCCCTCAAGACCGTATTTGCGGCTGACCTCGGAACCGAGAATCGTTCCAACCGTTCGATTGATGTTCTCGATCGGGAGCTCGAGACTAACCTTCTCGCCTCGTTCAAGAGCCGGCTCGGCCAACTCGAGAAGCTTCATGTCGATCGCCTTTTCGAGACCGTGATTCTGACCGCCCGTGTTATGCAAATCGTTTTCAAGATTCGGCTTGTACAGAAGATCGGCCAGGTCGAGAGAAGACGCCTTCCAATGATTGATCGACTTCCTCATCTCTAGACGGTCGGTCTGACCAATCATCTCGTCCATGCTTCGGTAGCCAAGCTTCGCCATCAGTTCGCGCGTTTGCTCCGCTATAAAGAAGAAGAACTTGGTGACGTGCTCAGGTTGTCCCGCGAAGCGCTCACGCAGCTCCGGGCGCTGGGTCGCGATACCAACCGGGCAGGTATTCAAATGGCAGACGCGCATCAGAATGCAGCCCATGGCGACGAGTGGTGCAGTCGCGAAACCAAATTCATCCGCGCCTAGCAGCGCACCGATCACAACGTCGCGACCCGTCTTGAAGCCACCATCCACCTGCAGCTTGATGCGTCCACGCAGGTCGTTCTGGACCAGCGTCTGCTGAGTCTCGGCCAAGCCGATTTCCCACGGACAACCCGCGTTCTTAATCGACGTGAGCGCCGAAGCGCCAGTGCCACCATCGTGGCCCGCGATCAGGATGCCATCAGCCTTGCCTTTGGACACGCCCGAAGCGATCGTGCCTACGCCCGTCTCGGACACGAGCTTCACGCTCACATTCGCGCGACGATTTGCGTTCTTTAGGTCATGAATTAACTGCGACAGATCCTCGATCGAGTAGATATCATGATGCGGAGGCGGAGACGTTAGGCCAACACCCGGCGTCGAATAACGTGTGGCCGCGATAATCCCATCGACCTTGTGGCCTGGCAGCTCGCCACCCTCGCCGGGCTTCGCGCCCTGCGAAATTTTGATCTGCATCTCGTCGGAGTTGACCAAATAGGCACTCGTCACGCCGAAGCGCCCTGAAGCGACCTGCTTAATCTTGCTGCGACGCGAGTCGCCGTTCTCGTCCGGCGTCCAGCGCTTCGGGTCTTCGCCGCCCTCGCCGGTATTCGAACGTCCGCCGAGGCGGTTCATGGCGACGGCCAGCGTCTCGTGCGCTTCTGCCGAGATCGAGCCGTAAGACATAGCGCCGGTGCAGAAGCGGACGACGATCTCTTCTACAGATTCGACTTCTTCGATCGGAACTGCGTCACGATCGAATTTGAAGTCGAGCAGACCTCGCAAAGTGCGCATGCGCACAGAGTCGTCATTCGCCGCTTCCGTGTATTCATCAAAACTCTTCCAACTATCGTTGCGCACCGCGTGCTGAAGCTTCGCCACAGATTCGGGATTAAACGTGTGCTGCTCGCCGCGAAGACGCCACTGATAGAGGCCACCCGGATCAAGCTCGGGATACTCGAACTCATTTTCGGGGAAGCCCCGTTCGTGTCGCATTTCGACTTCGCGCGCAAGTACGTCGATGCCGATCCCCTTAACACGCGAGTGCGTGCCTGAGAAAGCGAGGTTCACAACATCTTCCCCTAGGCCGATAGCCTCGAAGATCTGTGCACCGCGGTAACTCTGAAGCGTCGAAATCCCCATCTTCGCGAAAATCTTGAGTAGGCCAAGATCGATGGCGTTCAGGTAGTTCTCAATCGCCGTTTCGCTCTTGAGATCTTCGGGAACGAAGGTTCGTTCTTCGACGATGTCCGAAACTGTTTCGAAGGCGAGATACGGGTTCACTGCACCCGCGCCGTATCCGATGAGCAGGGCGAAGTGCGCGACCTCACGTGCTTCACCCGTTTCAACGACAATCCCGCACCGCGTGCGAAGCGTCTTTCGAACCAGGTGATGGTGTACCGCGCCCGTCGCGAGCAGCGCCGGAATAGGAGCCAACTCCGGGCTCACACCGCGATCAGAGAGAATCAGGATATTTGCGCCACCTTCGATCGCCTGCACTGCCTCTCGGCAAAGCTGGTCAATCGCTCCTCTCATCCCCGCGCCACCTTCGGCCACCTTATAAAGGGTCGAAATCGTGACGGACTTGAAGCCCGGCTTGTCGATCTGGCGAATCGCCTCGAGTTCCGCGTCTCGCAGAACCGGGCGATGGAGTCGCAGCAGCTGTGCATGTTCCGGCGTTTCGACGAGAAGATTTTTCTCTTCGCCTAACGTCGAATCCAAGGTCATGACCGGACGCTCTCTAATCGAGTCGATCGCCGGGTTCGTGACCTGCGCAAAGTTTTGCTTGAAGTAGGAGAAGAGCAGTCGCGGCTTGTCGGAAAGACAGGCCAGCGCCGAATCCTCACCCATCGAGCCCAAGGCTTCCTTGCCGTTCGCTGCCATCGGCGCGAGCAAGAACCGCATATCTTCGAGGGTGTATCCAAAAGTCTGCTGCAGAGACAGCCTAATCTCCGGATTCGGCTTATGAACCGCGTCCACAGAAACGAGATCGCCCAGCTTCAGCTGATGCATGTCGACCCAGGTCTTATAGGGCTGACGTGTGATGTATCGATCCTTCAGCTCTTCATCTTCAATGATGCGGCCTTCCTCGAGGTCCGCATAGAACATACGTCCGGGCTCAAGTCGACCCTTCACTTCGATATCCACAGGCTCGATCGGCAGCGTGCCAACTTCCGACCCCATCACGAGTAAGCCGTCCTTGGTCACGACATAACGCGACGGGCGGAGCCCATTGCGATCGAGAACGGCGCCAACACCGTCTCCATTCGAGAAGCACATGGAAGCCGGACCGTCCCAGGGCTCCATCATGCACGAATAGTATTCATAGAACGCCCGACGTTCTTCGGTCATCGTCGGATCGTTTTCCCAAGCCTCAGGGATCATCATCAACATCGACTGAGGAAGATCGCGTCCCGCGAGGTGCAGGAACTCCAGCGCGTTATCAAATCGAGCCGAGTCACTCGTTCCGTTTCGCATGACCGGGAAGAGCTTACTCAGGTCTTCGCCGAAGAGGCTCGACTTGAGCGTACCTTCCCGTGCATTCATCCAGTTCTGGTTGCCGCGAATCGTGTTGATCTCGCCGTTATGTGCGAGGTAGCGGAACGGCTGCGCGAGGTCCCAGGTCGGAAAGGTGTTGGTGCTGTAGCGCTGATGCACCAAAGCGAGTCGGCTCTCTAGATCCGGATCCTGCATGTCGGGGAAAAATTCCGGCGTCTGGTGCGCCAGGAACATGCCCTTAAATAGGAAGGTCTTGGAGGAGAGGCTTGCGATATGGAACGCCGTGCCCTGGTTCTCGATCGCGCTCTCGATCAAGCGCCGGATCACGTAGAGCTTTCGCTCGAAGGCGGGCTGGTCGAGGCCTTCGGCCGCGCCGATAAAGAGCTGCTTGATCGCCGGCATTCCGCTGCGGGCGATCTGACCGATCTTCGACGGATCCGTCGGCACTTCGCGCCACCCGAGGAGACTCTGACCTTCGGCCGCCACAGCCTGCTCGACAGTCTCGACTTGCTTCGCGCGCTCGTCGCCATCGACGGCCAGAAATACGATCGCGGAGGCGTAGCTTCCCAGCGCGGGGAGCCCAAAGCCTTCGGCATCAGCGACCTTTCGTAGGAACTTGTCCGGCGTCTGGATCAACATGCCCGCGCCGTCACCGGTCGCTTCGTCTGAACCCGCCGCACCACGATGGGTCAGGCGGCAGAGGATTTCAGTGGCCTGCTCGATGATCGTATGACTTGCCGCCTTCTTAAGGTCGGCGACGAATCCGATGCCACAGGCATCGTGCTCTAGTTCGGGATCGTAGAGGCCCTGCTTCGGGGGGAGTCCGTATCGCATCATGCGCGCATCCGGCTTTCTTCGTTTCTCGCCACGCGTCCTCTGGGAGGTTTTCCCGGACGAACGGCAGCGAGGGCTTCCGACGTGCCTCGAAATCCGGAGGCCCGCCCGGAAATCGTTCGCTCGTCGGTGGTCCCGTGGAGTGCCATGCTTCCGTATCGCTCAGATGATTAGGGGCGGCTTCGCTGTCCCGGCGCCTACGGCGAACCGGTTGCAGGGTCCAGCATTTCGCGAGCTCTGAACGTCTCGTCCGAGTCCGCCTCGGTCACATCTTTGCTTTACATCTATTGAAGATGGTCGAACCGCTCGACGGAACGTGCCGGCTCTCTCCCGTTCGAATGATCGGGGCTCGGGCAGAACTCGAAGGTACCTGCGCCCTGTCCGTTCAGATTCGCGAGAATCGAGGGGCGGGGTTTGGTGTTGCTTCGAATCGGATTGAATGACTGTTGCCTAGACGCGAAGCCCGAAGTTTTGCCTTATGAAACAATGCTTCGTACTCGTGCGTCGACCACTTTGGCCGATCCATTTTCCAGTTCTGCCCGACACGAGAGTCCAGTCGCATCGCCAACGGTCCTGCGGAGAGCTAAGTCACCGCGGGCCCAACGTTTTTTCGAACGTTCCACCCTAAAGCAAGCGCCTAGGAAAGTCAACCGCCAAAGCACGCAGTACTATTCTTCAAGTACCTGCCAATGCTCATGAATCCCGGGAATCGACCAATTCCCGAAGGCGAGCCGGATAGTTGGTAATAAGGCCGTCCACGCCCGTATCGAGGAGCCGTTCCATTTCAGTAACCTCATTTGCGGTATACGGATAGACCGCGAGGCCCGCCTCATGCGCCGCTGACACCCATCTGGATGCGACTAGCAGGCAATGCGGGTTGACAGCCTCGGCTCCAACTCGATCTGCTCGCCCTAGGACGTCACGAGGGTCCCGCGGGGAAACGAGTACTGCGATCCTCGCCGCGGAGGACACAGCCCTCAGCCGAGCGAGCACTCCGTCGTCGAAGCTCGAAAAAAGCATCCGTGGCAAGAGCCCGCGAGCTTCAACCTCAGCAAAGACCCGTTCCTCGAGACCATCATACGGTGCATTGAGCCCCACCTTCAGCTCCAGGTTGAAGTCCATCCGACTGCCGAACCCCTCCAGCAGATCGAGCAGCGTCGGCATCCGCTCCGGAGCGGATCCGCCCGGAGCAGCATTCAGCGCCGCCAACTCTGAAGCGCTTCGGTCCCGAATCTCCCCCGGGTCCCCGAGCCGCTCGAGTGAAGCGTCGTGATGAATCACGACCACCCCATCACGGCTCACATGAAGATCGGTCTCGATCATATCCGCATCGAGTTCGATCGCGCGCTCGAATGCTGAGGCCGTATTTTCGGGGCGTTCACCGGAAGCGCCGCGATGGGCGATGACGAGCGGGCGACTCATTCCGCGGCGTCCTCTTCGGCCCAGGACCGGGATCTTTCAACCGCACGTCGCCAGCCGCGATAAAGCTTCTCACGCTCGTCCCGAGGCATAGTTGGCTCAAAGGTTGTTGCCTCGCCGGCTTCACTCTTGAGCGCCCCGCCCTCTTCCCAAAAGCCAACTGAGAATCCCGCCAGCTTGGCGGCCCCCATTGCCGTTGCTTCTAGTACCGCCGGCCGCTCGACGGCGATTCCAAGAATATCCGCCTGGAACTGCATCAAGAAGTCGTTCTCGCAGGCGCCGCCATCTACGTGAAGCACCTGAGGCGAAATCCCAGAATCCTTTGCCATAGCATCCATCACATCACGGGTCTGGAATGCGATCGACTCCAGTGTCGCGCGGGTGATATGAGCGTGAGTCGTCCCCCGGGTCAGCCCTACGATCGTTCCCCTCGCCTTCTCATCCCAATAAGGTGCGCCGAGGCCAACGAACGCAGGAACGACATAAACGCCGTCACTGTTAGGCACACTCTTCGCTATGGCTTCGCTCTCCGACGCGTGCTCAAAGATTCCGAGCCCGTCGCGCAACCACTGCACTGCGGAGCCAGCAACGAAGATCGACCCTTCCAGCGCATACTCCTGCACGCCATCGCGTCGCCACGCCACCGTCAGATC
>Ga0209632_10003962_pt1 | contig 13318 bp, 12 predicted proteins | sample COG_10_FD_184754 | JGI IMG/M metagenome (GOLD analysis project Ga0209632, IMG submission 184754) | Pelagic Microbial community sample from North Sea - COGITO 998_met_10 (SPAdes) (version 2) | ecosystem: Environmental > Aquatic > Marine > Neritic zone/Coastal water | place: Helgoland, sampling...
CGATTCGATTGCGGGGCGATCGGTTCGGTCGAAGGGTCGCGATTCTGTCCAGGCCGCAAGAACTACAATCGATTCGAAATTAACGGCAGTCAAGGGAGTCTTGTTTTCGACTTGGAGCGGATGAACGAGCTCGAAGTCTATCGGGAAGAGGGCGCGAACGGCGGCTTTCGGACCGTCCTCGCAACGGATCCCTCACATCCCTACGTCGAGGCGTGGTGGCCGCCGGGGCATATTCTCGGATACGAACACACGTTTACACATACGGTTCTCGACCTGATTCACGCGATCGATCGTGAGGAACTTCCGAGTCCCAATTTCGGGGACGGTGTTCGGAATCAATGCGTGCTCGATGAAATCGAAAAATCGCATGAGTCCCGGGGTTGGCGACAGGTGGAAGCATGACGCACGGATCGCTGGGTATGAACCTGTTGCTGTGGGGTGTTGAGATTGGCCCTGAGCACATTCCTCTATTCGAGGAGGTCAAGAAGGCTGGCTTCGACCTGATTGAGATTCCAGTGCTCGGGCAGTCGCCAGAGCAGCTTGCGGAGATGCGTGCTGCGGTCGAAGCGCTTGAGCTCGACTGCACTGCTGTCACGTTTGTGACACCGGACGTGAATCCGATTGATCCCGATCCGGCCGTACGTGCACTCGCGCTACCGAGTCTGAAGCTTAGGATTGACGAGTGCGCGGCTCTTGGGAGTGATCTGTTATGCGGAGGCATTTATCAGGCGCACAAATATTTCGTTGGGCGTGGCGCGTCAAGTGACGAGTGGGCGTGGAGCGCAGAGACGCTGCATGCCGCGGGTGAGTATGCTGCGGAGCAGGGCGTTAGGCTTGGCCTCGAAGTATTGAACCGCTTTGAGATTTTCCTGATCAATACGGTTGCCGATGCGGCGAAAATGGTTGAGGAAGTCGGGCTGAGTAATGTGGGTATTCATTACGACACGCATCACGCGAATATTGAGGAAGCCAGCCCGCTCGAGGCGCTTGCGCCGATTAAGGAACAGCTGTTTCACGTTCATCTCAGCGAGAGTCATCGCGGAACACTCGGCACGGGACAGGTCGACTGGGACGCAACGTTCCAAGCACTAAGCACAATTGACTATCGCGGCCGGCTCGCGGTCGAGGCATTCGGTACTGGCGATCCTGCGATCGTTTCGGCCGCGAATGTTTGGCGCAACGCCTTCGACTCTGAACAGCAACTCATGAACGACGCGGTTGCATTCGTGGATGCTGCGTTCCTAAGGCTCGAAGCAAATTGACGAGAACGTTTGAGGCGGGTGAGGCTCGAGTGGTCGTCGATGAGCAGGTCGGAGGCCGGCTCGCATCCCTCCAAGTCTCGGGCGTCGAGCTCCTCGTGACCGAGAGCGAACATCCGCTTTTTTGGGGCTGCTACCCGATGGCTCCATGGGCGGGGCGCGTGCGAAACGGACGCTTCAGCTCTGGAGGACGTGATCACCAATTGCCTCTGAGAATGCCGCCGCATGCGATTCACGGAACGGTGTTAGACCGGGAATGGCAATGGACCGAGGAGGACGCGCTCGCAATCTCGTTGGGTGATTCATGGCCCTTTGATGGCGATGCAGTGCAGAAGATTCAGCTCGAGCCTGATCGACTTGTGCTGGAGCTTGAGGTGCACTCGGCGTCCGATCGCTTCCCTGCGACGATCGGTTGGCATCCGTGGTTTCGGCGCCGACTCGCGCCTAACGCTGCGGAGGTCGAGCTCGATTTTACTGCGCTTTCGATGTTTGCTCGTGATGATGAGGGATTGCCAACGGGCACGAGGGTTCAACCGAGCAGCGGTCCTTGGGACGACTGCTTCGCAGACGTGGTCAAAGAGCCCGTGCTTGAATGGCCAGGATTCTTGCGATTGCAGCTGGAGTCGAGCTCGAATTATTGGGTCGTTTACGACGAGCCAGTCGGCGCGGTCTGCGTTGAGCCGCAGACGGGGCCGCCGGACGGGCTGAATCTTGATCCGGAATTCGTGACGCCTGGGAATCCGCTTCGTGCACGATTCGTACTCTCGTGGAGTGTGCCGGACTAGCTGGCTGACGAATGAAGTGGCCTGGCACGCTGGCCTGCCGCTGTGTCTCATCGATCGCGGCCCCGTCATGCCCGGCAGAATTCCCGTGGGGCTGAAATTATCATAGGATTAAAACTGTCAGGGTTACGATGAAATCGGAGCTTCGATCAATGTGGTCTATTTATATATACCTAACAAGTAGTTATGAGAGAAGTTGCGAGCACTCAAAGTGGAGTTGACTCGGGACATGTGTTCGATGCACAACAGTATTGGAGCGGGCGATCGTTTGCTCTAGCGCCGAACGAATTGAGAACATCCTGACTCCTTCGATGTACGACGGTGGCGGGTACGTCTCCCTCGTCGCGTATGTATGGGAAGGCTCGGTGGGCTCAGTGCTCACGAGGTAAAGGAGAATTTTCGGATGACTTTATTTTCAAATATTCGTTCGGTGCTCGCGCTGGCCGTAGTGACCGCAGGCGCGATGTCGCTCTTCGCGGCAGGGGCTGTTCAGGCCAGTCCGGTCGGGCATGCGTTTAATGTTAGTTTCAACAACTTCGGAGCCGCGGGCGGCGGAAACGCCACTGCAGGGGCTCCGGTTTTCGGAACGGCCTCGAGTGTGGACGACATTCTCGTCACGACGACCTCAACGATTCTTGGGAACGGAAACGAGCTGCTCGAAATTTCGTTGACGTCCGCGAATCCGTTCACGACGCTCAGCGACGGGACGCCTAACTGGGACATCTTCATCAATGGTTTCGTGGACACCGGCAATGTTGTGAGCCACTACTGGTCGCTCACTGCCAACGGCTCAGCCGTGGGTATGCAGAATGGCGCGCCTGGAAGCGCGCCGTACGTTGAAGGCTTGAGCCCGATCGACGGCGTCACAGAAGTGCTGTTCAACCCGAATCAGGTCGGCGGTCAGCCGCAGTTTATTCTCGGCGGATTCGGATTCGTCCCGCTCGCGTCCAACCTGTCACTCTGGCTGGACGACAATGCAAACGTGCCGCTCGTGAACGGCCTCCAGGTATCCTTCGAGGTCGTGCCCGAGCCCGGCACCGCGCTCTTGCTGGGTATTGGTCTGGCAGGCCTGGCGAGTCGTCGCCAGCGCGCGTCCGAGTAGTCACCGGGGCCGCGGGCGATGCACTTGGGCTTCTGTCCAATAGGAATCGCTACGAGCCTGCAGGTACAACCTGAAAGCGCCGAGTTCGATTCTTTCGAACTCGGCGCTTTTCTCGTTGTCCAGCCTGCCTTTGCGGAATCAGAGCCCGGTCCAGGTCATCCTGATGCCCACGCTCACGTTGAAATGCAGTTGTTCGAGATCTGCCTGGGACGTCGTGACAAACGTCGGACGGCCGTCGGAGGCAAAAGTGTCGACAGGAATTAACGCACTGCGGTCGCCCCACAACCAGGCCCCGACTAGCCCGCGTACAAAGACCGAAGGCGTGAACTCGCCGACCGGGTCCAGCTCCGTCTCTAACTGCAATGTGCCGGCGAGACCGTGATGGATCTGGGCCTCGCTCGCGGTGAATGGAACCAGTGGCGATCCGAGCGCGGTATCGATCTGTTGTTCTGCGGTCGCGACCCATTCGATCGACTGGCCGATGTAGTTGAAGGCCGGCTTGATCACCAAGTTACGACTTGCGATAGGGACCTCGAAAGATACGCCGACTCCCCCATGCCACTGGGCATCCCATTCGATCGTGAGGAAAAGCTGCGGGTCGTCCGCGGCGCCGCCCCCTTCGCCAAGAGTGTTGTTGACAGTCGAGCCGTTCCCAAGCGGAAACGTTGCACCCATTTGAATGAACGCTCGCGGTTTGCCGAAGGACTTCGAAATAGCCTGGCTCTCGACCATCAGATCGGGCGAGAGGGTTGGCTTGAAGAGCGTGGCGCCCTCGGAGTTCGCGAATGCAGGGAAGCTGACACCGGGAGCGGGTATTGCCTCGAGGTCGCCCGTGGCTTGTTGCCAATTGAATCCGACACCGAGGCCAACAGAGGGCAACCAACGATCGCAGTGCCTTACCGCGGCGCAATTGTCCTCCACCTGCGGCAAGGGCTCTGCGCTGACATCATCTGCTCCGGCCATTCCGGCGGAGCTCGCCAACCAGGGAATCACACACGCTGTCGCGAGAGTCCCTCGTGATCGCCTGCGGTGCATGAAGCGTCTCCTGATGGCACGTGTTCTGAGCCCTTAAAATGCTTTCGCGGCAGCCCGGATAGGAAAGCTGTATCACATTGGGATGATTAGTATATAATCATCGTATTAAAAAACCGCAACATCACACTCGGAACCATCGATTCATCCCCGATCGATAGCATCGAAACAAACCCGCGCGGGATGCTGGCGGATCGATTTCGCTAGTGCTTGTGAGCTGCGGGGAACGCAACGTCCAGAAATTAGTTCGCGCTTCAGGCGAGCCCAACACGGATACTCTCCGACCGGGAGATCCACCAAAAGGAATGTCGAAATATGATGACTGTAAATCGAGTGCAAGTGGCGGCGAGGGCTTCGGTCATCGTCCTCACTATTCTTTTATCGGTCGCAATGGCATCCATTGCCACCGCACAGGAGCGGGCCGTCTACCAAATCGGTGGGACAAGCGACTTCCAAGTCGTCACGCCGGTGAACTCCGCGACTGCGGCCTTGCAGGGTTTCTTGATCCTCGAAGTCGACGGAACTGATGTCACGGTTGGTAAAGGCAGTTGGATGGCCGGCGATCCCGAAGTGTTTCAGGACTACAGCGCGAGCTTTGGTGGGTCGCTCGAGGGGCGTGACATCTATCTGATCGAGGGTGGTTTGGGGACGTTGACCGGCACGCTCGCTTCAGGCTCGATCGTGTGGAGTGCCGCGACGACAACGACCGTTGCCGGGTTCCACGGAGTGACAGAGTGTATTCAATCGACGGGCTTCGGGATCTGCTCGATTCTTGAGCCGCTTCACAACGTGCCCGGATCGTACATAAAGAAGAAGCAGGGCTTCGAGCTGACGAACCCGAATTTCTTTCTTGGGAATACGACGCTTGGCGCGACGACCCTAACGATGGGATCGACGCCCTTTAATGATGACGGCAGTGCGCAGAACGGCGTGATCGCGATTACGTATGACGGGACGCGAGTGGATACGCCGAGCGCCACGAAAGAAGTCTACGACATCACAGCGGGCGAGCAGGACATCAACGGAACGGTCGTTCCCGTGACGGGCGTTGTGACTGTCGAAGTGGATGGATCCGACGTGCGAGTGCTTGGATCGAGTTATCTCGTTGAGTCCTACGCGCTGGATTTCTCGGCAGGTATCGGCGGGACGATTAGCGCAGACGTCGTTCGGACGTTCGCTGGCGGAGAAGGGACTATCACCGGCGATTTGGTGACGGGCAGCGTTGCGTGGTCTCCGGGCGTGACGCTCGTTACTCAGGCGCCGAGCGAAGTCGGGCATTTTGGCTGGAAGAGCTGTGAACAGCCGAGCCCCACCGGCATTTGTTCGGTCGATACGGATTTCGCAACGGGCGTCACGGGAAGCGAGATCGTAATTATGCATCCCGCCGCATCGAATTCGACGGATATCCTGCTTGCCGACTTTACGTTCGCAGGAACGTCGATTGGTTCACCGTTCTTTCCCTACTTCGATACGGGCACTCAGGTCAGCCTCGCGGGTACGCCCGTTCCGGAGCCCGGTTTCCTTGTAGGTATCCTCGCGGGTGCAGGAGTGCTGGCCTCGTTTCGTCGGGGTCGCACGATCCGGGCATAACATCTTCGGGTTAGGCCTGTTTTGATCTAGTTAGGTCTTCGCCGTATCGACAAAAAAATGGGGCGGTTGCCGCGACTCGTGTAGTGAGTCCGTCATCCGCCCCGTTCTGTTCTGTTTCGTGCTCTGTGGCTAGGTCCCCGGTGCTAGGTGCCTTTGGGTCGGGGGAGAGGATCAGGAGGAGGCGCAGGGAGTCTGCTCCGATCTTCCTATTTCTTGGCCTTTGCAGTGTGCCCCGACATGACGGCGCCCAGATCCTTCCGATTCTCGTCGATCAATCGCAGAACGGCTGATCGCGCCTCCGCTGGCTTGCCGTCGACGACGGCTTCTGCGACGTCTGCGTGCAGCTGAAGGTTGTCTTCGTAGGCGTCTTGTCGTTCCATCGCGATCTCAAAGTCCGCTCGAAGCAATGTAGCCAGCGCATTTCCGAAGTGGGCAAGAATCGAGTTGTGGGACGCGGTCGTGAGGAGGCGGTGAAACTCTAGGTCGGCCGCAAGAGATTGTTCCCGATCACCGATCGCAGCTTCCATGTCTTCAATGGTGGCGAGCAGCTCCGCCGCTTCACGACGCGTCGCTCGCTCCGCTGCAAGAGCCGCTGCTGCAGGCTCAATGACGCGTCTCGTTTCCGTTAGGTCGGCTAGGAACGATTCCGCGTGTTCCGTTGAAGCCATCGACCATTGGATCACGTCGGGGTCGAGGATGTTCCAGCTCCCGGGCGAGAGTATTTTCGTTCCGCTCCGGCCCCCTGTGTCCAAGAGGTTCTTCCCGGATAACACCTTGATCGCTTCACGGAGCGCCGTTCGTCCAACGCCCAGGTCCTCAGCGAGGTCGGGCTCGATGGGGAGGGTTTCCCCCGGTGGGTAGGTGCCGTCCACAATCTTGCGACCGAGTACGTCAACGATTCCCCTAACCCGATTTGAGCCGCGATTCGGGCCGCTTCGACGCGTGGCCGTCTTCTTCTTTGTCTCGCTAAGAGGCATCGTTTTCGTTGTCCTCACTCGTTCATGGCAGAAGTTCCGCCTGAATCTACCTCGGAAACTTTCCTAAAACCCATTGCTTGAGATATTGACACCATTATAACAGTTTTACATCCTATGAATGTGTTAGTTTCATCCTGTGATGAATCGGATCGGCAACACGCACGCATGCGGTCCGCCTTATATGAGCGTCTTCTGCATTCTTTGGAGTATCTGGCGGTTGCCGCTCCTGCAGATCGAGTCCGACTTGGTGGTCCACGCTAGTGAGTAGCCCGAGAAACAACGCCCGGTCCCGCCAGATTCCGAAACAGGAACGGTCCCGCGCTGCCGTCGCCGCAATTCAGGAGGCAACCCTTCTGGTTATCTTGGCGGATGGATTCGGTGGCCTGACGACAAACGCGATCGCCGAACGTGCGGGGGTTGGGATCGCTTCAATCTATCGATACTTCACGAACAAGGGGTCCATCGTCGCCTCACTCACACGAAACGCGGGTAGCGAATTGCTGGCCAATCCTCGTGCATGCGAGTTGTTCGCCAAGCTCGACATAGAGACCCGAATTCGATTCGGCTTTGTAGGCGCAATCGCGGACCAAGCTGAAATGATCGATGTTGCAAGTGAGCTCTCCATGCGGTTTGAACGAAGTGTTCGAGTCAATGACGGCTCGATCGAGCGGCGGGATCTTAGATTTTGGCAGTTTGTGGTTGATCTCGAACGACCATCTGACTTGGCGAGTACAAGGAGCATCGACGACTCTGCAGCGGAGTTTTTGTGGGCGACGGAGGTTGGATTCCTTTCGATTTTGCTGTCGCATGATGCAACACGCGCAGAGGACGCTTCAATTCTAGATCGAGTCGTTACGGTCGGGATGGCATGTTTGTCAGGAGATTCATGTTCCGAAAGTTGATGCCTGGCAATCTCTCCTGCTTGCCGGTTGTCCTTGTCTCATTCGCGATTGCTCTCTTGTCCACGCCGAGCTTCGGGCAGGGTTCGGGCGATGACGACGACATCTGGGCCGGGATCGAGGAGATGATCGTCACGTCTAACGGTGGCGTAACGGATCTATTGCAGTCCGAGTCGACGGCGATTACCGCCTTCGATGCGTTTGAGCTTGAGAAGCGCGGGATCGAAGACCTCGACACCCTCGCGTTTAACGTTCCCAATATTTTCATTGGCAAGAACGGAAACACGCCTGTCATCACGCTTCGCGGGCTGGGAGCCACGTCGGGCGGGCTACGAGGGGACGAGGCCGTTGCGCTTCATGTGGACGGGGTTTTCATCAAACGCCCGATCATGGTCCAGTCGTTCTTCGACCTCGAAAATCTTGATGTTCGCCGCGGTCCACAAGGAACGACCTACGGGAAGGGTGCGACGGCGGGTTCAATCAATTTCGTGACGAAAAACCCGACAGATGAGCTGTCCGCGTATGTGGACTACACCTACGGGACCTACAACGCGAACCGGGCCCGGGCGAACCTGAATGTTCCGATCGCTGAGAACCTCAACTCAAGGTTCGCGTTGTTCTACGCAGCACGAGATGGCTTTACGAGAATTGTTGACCGAGATGGCCTTCTCGATCCACAAGACCGCGGTGAGCGAATGGACGATCAAGACGACGTTGGCTTTCGCGGCAAGCTTCGCTGGGAACCCGCGGAGAACTTCGATGTCACGCTCTCTGGGAACGTTTACCTAAACCGTGGGCACGGACCGGCGATCAAACTTCTGGGGGCACTCACAGCTCGCCAGCGCTCGATTCGCGGATGCAACCCGCCGATTGCACCCTGCGGTGACCCGCCCGACAACAACCGTGTGAATGCCGTGAACTCTGTATCTGATCAGGACAATGAGTTCTTCGGTGGGAGCGTGACGGCAAATTACACCTTGGACTCAGTTCCCCTCCTCGGGGACGTTACGGTCACGGCGATTGGCGCGTACCAAGGAAGTCGGATCGGGCTCAGACGCGCAGACCAGGACTATCTCGACGTAGACCAGGTTCGACTCCCCTTCTCAAATGACTCCCACGACCAATGGTCAGCAGAAGTCCGAGCGACAGGCGACACGGGGGTCAGTAACTGGGTCCTTGGTTTCTGGTTCTTTACCGAGGAGGGTGAAACCGAATCGCTCCTCGAAAACCCTCCATTTCCGCCAGCTAATCGCGACTTGCTATTCGAGCAGGGAGTCGAAGGTACGCAGTACGCCGTCTACGGAGACTATGCTCGCGACATGTCGGAAACCTGGTCGTTTCGACTGGGTGGGCGATACGATTGGGCTGAGAAGTCTGGCTTCGCCGCGAGGGACAACCTCGGCGGGGGGTTGCTCGGCAGTCCATTGGGTCGGGGCGAGAATGAAGGCAAATGGGGCGGATTTACGGGCATTTTCTCGCTGGACTGGAAGCCGACCGAGGACGTGACCTTCTTCACCGAGTTGTCGAGGGGATGGAAATCGGGTGGGCTGCAGCTTGGTCTGGAGAACGTGCTTAACCCGAACCCACCTCCGCTCTTGTTAGGTTCGCTGCTTGAGCCCTTTGATCCCGAGACAGTTTGGTCGTTCCAGGGCGGTGCAAAGACCGATTTCTATGACGGTGCTTTGCGGTTCAACGTCTCCGGCTTCATCTACGATTATGACGATCTCCAGTTCTCGTTTTCGGACGCTGTCATTATTCGTACCGACGCCATTCCCGATGTTCAGATATATGGTCTCGAGATTGAAACCACGCTGTCCGGACTTCCCTTTCCGACGCCGGGTTCAATTCTTCCGAACCTACGAACGAACCTGCAGGTTTCAGTTCTCAAGACCGAAGTCCTGAGGGGCAGAGCTGTGTTTGGCGAGCCTAATGGAATTCTCTCGACGCCGGTAACGCAAGATATCAAGGGGAACCGGCTTCCTAATTCGCCGGAATTGTCTGTCACATTCGGGATCGAGTACCTGTTCGAGTCCGATCGCTTTGGGATGCTCACTCCTCGATTCCAGCTCTTCTTCCAAGACGAATCCTTCTTCGCCATCGAAAATTTTGAAGAGGGTAAGAACAAGCCAACGACGCTGTTGGACTTGAAAATCACCTGGGAGAGCCCGGATAAGCACTTCGTGGCAGAAGCCTTTGTCAATAATTTGACCGACGAAGATCTGATTCGGCGAATCGATGTCACGCGCCCGTTCGGTGGCGGCGGTGGGATTCAACTCATTCAGCAATTTACTGCACCTCGGACGGCAGGCCTAAGGCTTGGTCTTCGGTATTAGGCGCACAATGAAGTTCGCTCTCGGCAATGAGCAAGCGGAGGAATGGTGCAAATGAAACGCGTTCTCAAAATTGGAGCCTTGGTCGTAGTCTCACTCCTGCTTGTTAGTTCTTTGGCTGGATATCTCTATGTGCGATCGATGCTCTACAAAGAGCCGATCTACGACACTGTTTCGCCAGAGCTGCCGGCTGCATTCGGCCGCGATGGCCGTCCCGCGATTCTTGTTTTCTCGAAGACAAACGGCTTCCGTCACGAGTTTGCGATTCCGGCAGGGCAGAAGATGCTGGAGACGCTGGCCGCAAAACGAGGCTGGGCAATCTTCAGTACAGAAAATGCAGCTGTCTTTACGCCGGAAGCTCTTGGGAGAGTCGATGTCGTTGTGTCGAATAACGGCAGCGGGGACAACGCAACAGAGGATCAGGAGACTGCACTACGCGCCTTTGTCGAAGGCGGAGGAGGCTTCGTTGGAATCCACGGAGCCGGCGGCGACTATTCGTTTGAGTGGCAGTTCTATGTCGACTACCTCATTGGTGCCCAGTTCATCGGCCACATCATGAACCCACAGTTTCAGGAAGCGACGGTGATCGTTGAGGACGCGACGCACCCGGCCACTCGACATCTCAAGGAATCTTGGAAGCACACTGAGGAGTGGTACTCGTTCGAATCGAGTCCGCGCGCGCGGGGTGTGAACGTCCTGCTGAGTGTCGACGAGGACTCGTACGAGCAAACCGGGATGATGCCCTGGTCTGATCTATCCATGGGGGATCATCCGGTCACGTGGAACCATTGCGTGGGGACAGGGCGCGTCTTCTACACGGCGATCGGGCATGAGGCGCCCACGTATGAACTGCCCGAGTTTACCGGGCTCATCGGTGGTGCGATTGCGTGGGCAGCCGGTCTAGACGGAGAGGGCTGCGAAACCGCGATTTCTGCTCCGTAGTGGAAGAGGGTCAAGATGCGTCGTCGAGGACGACGAGTACGTCTCCCTCTTCGATTGCTTGGCCCTCAGCTACACAGACCTCAACTACTCGTCCGTCGATCGGCGACTCGACGGGAATTTCCATTTTCATTGATTCAAGCACAACCAGGACGTCATCTTCCTCGACGACTGTGCCAGCGGTCGTTTCGACCTTCCACACGTTGCCTGCCATTTGTGCTTCAACTTTAATTCTCATTGATCTCTCTATTCGCCCGAGCCACGAAATAGTCTGCAGCCCTGTTTGTCCTACTCGTCCAGGCTTCGCGCGAGCCCTTCGATCATGAACTGAATTTGCAGTGCGAAGAGCGCGTCGATATCTCTGGCATCCACGCCGCGAACATCTGCGGCGAAGACGTTCGAAGGGTCGCCTTCCAATTCATGAAGGCGTGAGATCGACCGGGCAACAACTTCGGACTCTCTTACTTTCGGCGCATCGAGCGGTTCAACGCCGCCTTCGACACTGAGAAAGCCCATCGTGGACCACATCAGGAGGCGGGTTGCACGAACGGCAGAGCCCTCTGTGAATCCTGCACCGAGCAGTGCCTTGACCAGCGGCTCCGAAGATCGGACTAACGCTCGCCGCCTTCCGGCCAGCAACCCAATCGCACCCGGGTGAGCCAATAGCTGTTGTCTGAGGGAGCTCGCCCAGGCCATTGCCTGATCCGTCCATGGTGCTTCGGAATCCAGGTCGATCTTGATGGAGTTCATCAATTGCTCGACGACTGCGTCGATCAGCCCCTCCTTGTTACCAACGTGGACGTAGAGAGACATCGGTGAAGCGCCAAGCGCCGCCGCCAGCTTGCGGGTGCTGATTCCGTCGACGCCATGTTCGCGAAAGAGGGCCGTAGCCGTTTCGGCAATCAAGGATCGGTTCAGCTGAAGATCTTTTCGTCTAGGCATTGACGATGATAATAACACTGTATAATAAAATGCCAACCAGGAATTACTCTCACCCGCCAAAGGAAGCCGCAGTCATGTCATGGGATTTCGAGAACGACCCAGAATTTCAGCCCAAACTCGATTGGATGCGCACCTTCATCGATGAGAAGCTGATCCCGCTCGAGCCGATCCTTGGAAAAGTCCCGGACGAACAGTGGCAGGTGGTGAAAGCACACTTGCAACAACAGGTGAAGGACGAGGGTCTTTGGGCGTGTCATCTCGATCCGGAGCTTGGCGGGCTCGGGTTCGGCCAAATGAAGCTCGCTCCGATGAATGAGCTGATTGGTCGGTGCATGTATTCGATGGAAATATTCGGAAACCAGGCGCCGGACTCGGGGAACTCTGAGCTTCTAGCGATCGGTGCAAACGAGGCACAGAAGGAAAAGTGGCTGTGGCCCAACCTCACAGGGAATCTTCGAAGTGCCTTCGCTTTGACGGAGCCGTTTGAAGCTGGGGCCGACCCGACGCGCCTAAGAACTTCAGCTAGGAAAGACGGCGACGATTGGCTGATCAACGGGCACAAGTGGTTCTGTACGAATGGGTCGTGTGCCGATTTCATCATCGTTATGGCCGAGACGACCCCCGAAGGACGCCCGCACAAGCATGCCGGGATGTTTGTCGTGGAAAAGGGCACTCCGGGAATGCGCATCGTTCGTGATATCCCGACGATGGGTCATCCGGAGCCGAAGCTTGGCGCGATCGGGAACCACGCGGAAATTCTATTCGAGGATTGCCGCATTCCAGCAGAGAACTTGATCGGGGGGCCGGGCGACGGGTTCATCCTCGCCCAGAAGCGTTTGGGGGGTGGGCGGATTCACCACGCAATGCGATGGATCGGCCAAGCCAAGCGAGCCCTCGAGATCACCTGTGAGCGCGCCGTTTCCAGGGAGTCGCACGGCCGACGACTCTCTGATCACCAAATGATTCAGGATTTCATTTACACGTCTCGGACCGAGATCGAAGCTGCACGTCTCATAACTTTTCAGGCCGCGTGGAAGATGGACAAGGTCGGTGCTCATGCTGCTCGAGCCGAAATTTCTATGGCCAAAGCATACTCGTCGCGGATGGTGTTAGGCGTTCTCGACCGAGGAATTCAGGTCTGCGGTGCCTTGGGCTACTCGGGGGACCTTCCGCTCGAAGAGTGGTACCGCAGTACGCGCTTCGGAACGATCGGCGACGGGCCGGATGAAGTCCACAAGGTCATCGTCGCTCGAGACACGATGAAGGGGATTGAGCCAGTTGAGGGCTGGCCTACTGCTCATATCCCGTCTCGGATGGAAGCTGCGCGAGAAAATTTCGCAGCGATTATTGGAGAGGCCTCGGCTTGAGCTTCGATCAACAGCGCCGGGACACAATGCCCGATTTCGACCTCTCCGGCCGCATTCTTCTTGTCACTGGAGGTAGCAAGGGATTAGGGCTCGCGATGG
>Ga0209632_10003964_pt1 | contig 13314 bp, 12 predicted proteins | sample COG_10_FD_184754 | JGI IMG/M metagenome (GOLD analysis project Ga0209632, IMG submission 184754) | Pelagic Microbial community sample from North Sea - COGITO 998_met_10 (SPAdes) (version 2) | ecosystem: Environmental > Aquatic > Marine > Neritic zone/Coastal water | place: Helgoland, sampling...
AGACATGAGAACTCCAGATGAGGTTAGTGCTTATGTTAAAAAATTAAGATCTATTATGAGATACTTGGGAACCTGTGATGGAAATATGCAAGAAGGCTCTTTAAGAGCAGATGTTAATATTTCTGTTAGAATTAAAGACTCTGATAAACTTGGCACACGTTGTGAGATTAAAAATGTTAACTCAATTAAATTTATGCAAATGGCTATTGATTATGAAGCTAATAGACAGGTTGATTTAATTGAAGAGGGAAAAACAATTGATCAAGAAACAAGACTGTTTGATACTAAAAAAAATGAAACAAGATCTATGAGATCTAAAGAAGATGCTCATGATTATAGATATTTTCCAGACCCGGATTTATTACCATTAGAAGTAACAGATGAGTTTATTGAAAAACTAAAATTAGACATTCCAGAATTACCAGATGAAAAAAAGAAAAGATTTATTGATAAATTTAAAGTGTCTCCCTATGAAGCAACAATATTGGTCTCTGACATTGAAACAGCGAAATACTTTGAAGAAGTAGTTGCAAAGATGGGTAAGAACCAAGATATGAAGTTAGCAGTTAACTGGATTACAGGTGAATTGTTTGCAGTTTTAAACAATAAAAATTTAGAAATATCTGAAAGCCCAATAAGTGCAAAAAATTTAGCAAAATTGATTAATCTAATTAAGAATAGAACAATTTCTGGAAAAATAGCTAAAACAATATTTGAATTGATGATGGATGGAGACGTAGATCCTCAAATAATTGTTGAAGAAAAAGGATTAAAACAAGAAAGTGACCCTAAAGCATTAGAAGCTTTAATAGATAAAATTATCAATGATAATAGAGAAAAAGCTATTGAATATAAGAATGGTAAAGAAAAACTTTTTGGTTTTTTTGTAGGTCAAGCAATGAAAGTTTCAGGTGGTAAAGCAAACCCACAATTGATAAATGAGCTGCTAAAGAAAAAACTTTAATTTTACTTAAATTGGTAGACACAAAGGACTTAAAAAACCATGGGTAAGAACCTTGAAATTACTGAAAAACTTGAAAAATATATAAATAATTTTAGTTTAAAGCTAAATCCCATTCAGCAAGAAATAATCGATTACAATAATACACTTGGAGATGTAAAGAGAATGCAAGTAGCGATATCTCAATGTCATTTTCTTCATTTGATTATAAAAACTTCTAATATTAAAAATGTACTTGAGATTGGAACATTTACCGGGTTAAGTGCACTTTCTATAGCATTAGCATTACCAGACGATGGCAAACTTACAGCACTAGATAAAGACAAAGAGACCAACAAGATTGCAGTAAGTTTTTTTAAAAAAGCTAATCTGGATAATAAAATTCAAACAATTGTTAAGCCTGCATTAGATAGCTTAGATGAATTAAAGAATAATAAATTTGATATGGTTTTTATTGATGCCGATAAAATGAATTATAAAGAATATTATGAAAGATCTTTAAACCTAATGGATAAAGGTGGATTGATTATTGTAGACAATGTTTTATGGCATGGTGAAGTTGCTGATGAAGATAATTTAGATAAATATACAATAAATATCAGAGATTTTAATATCTATGTTGCAAACGATAAAAAAGTGGAACAAATTATTGTACCTTTAGGTGATGGAATGACAGTTTGTAGAGTGTTATAATGTTTGATGTTTTTGGTTTTTACAAATTTAAAAAACTTACCTCTTTAAAAAAAAATAAGACTTTACTACAGGATTTTTTAATTAAAAAAAATATCCGAGGAACAATAATTATAGCTAGCGAAGGAGTAAATGCAACAATTTCAGGAAAAACTAGTAATCTTAAATTAACTATCACAAAGATTAAAAAGATATTAAATTTTAAAAAGTTTGATAGTGAGAATATTTCAAAAAGTAAATTTCAGCCGTTTCACAAACCAAAAGTAAAAATTAAAAAAGAAGTAGTACCTATGGGTCTTTTTTTATCATCAATAAACAAGAAAGATAATCATGTAGATCCTAAAAAATGGAATAAGTTGATTAGTGATAAAGAAACATTAGTTTTGGATTCAAGAAAACCATTTGAATATAATGTGGGTACTTTTAAAAGGTCTGTTAATCCTGATGTTGATAATTTTAGAGAATTTCCAAAATACTTAAATAAACTAAAAAAAACAAAACCAATTGCAATGTTTTGTACTGGTGGAATAAGATGTGAGAAAGCTTCAGTGTTTTTAGAAAAAAAAGGCTTTAAAAATGTTTATCAATTAAAAGGTGGAATTTTAAATTACTTAAAAAATGTTAAGAAAAAAGAAAGTCTATGGAATGGCGAATGCTTTGTTTTTGACAACAGAATCAGTGTTAAACATGGATTGGTAGTTGGCACATACTCAATGTGCAGTGGATGCAGAAAACCTGTTTCACAAAAAGATAAGAAGTCTAAAAAATATGAGGAGGGTGTTTCATGCATAAACTGTCATGATAATTTAACAAAAACTCAAAAAGACAGATTTAGAATGAGACAAAAGCAAATAAACCTTGCAAAAAAGAGTGGTTCAAAGCATATATTTCAAAAAGAATTTAAATAGGAAAACAATTGTCTAAAGCTATAAATTTAACCAAAGATCCAATTTGGTCATTACTTAAAAAAGTAACTATACCAGCTAGTGTTGGCTCTTTGTTTCAAACATTCTATAATTTAGTTGATACATGGTTTGCAGGTAGGATTTCTGCAGAAGCTATAAGTGCAATAGCCAAATCATTTCCAATATACTTTGTAATCATTGCTGTTGGTGTTGGTATTGGTGCTGCAACGAACTCTTCTATTGGTAATTTATTAGGTGCTAAAAAAATTAATAAAGCATCACTATTTATTGCCCAGTCAGTAATTTTTGCATTGGTCACCTCAATTATTGTTACTTTATTTGGATTAAATGCTTCTGATTTTCTCTTGGGTGTTATGGGGTCTGATGCTGCTGGTATTGCTTTAACTAGAGAATACTTGGATATAATTTTTTATGGAACATTTATAGTTATGATTCAAATCTCTTTAAATGGAGCTTTGAATGCACAGGGCGATACTAAGAGTTATAGAAATGTTCTTATCTTTAGTTTCTTTTTAAATATTTTTTTAAATCCATTATTTATCTGGGGATATGGAATTGTTCCAGCTTACGGTATAGGTGGTCTAGCAATAGCAACTGTTATTGCTCAATCTATTGGTACTATTTATTTAGCTTACAAAATCAACTCATGTAAATTAAGAAAGTATTTATCTATTAAATGTTTTATTCCTAAATTTAACTTTCTTAAAGAATTATTCTCACAAGCAATGCCAATAATGATTAGTATGCTGTTTATTGGTGTAGGTATTTTTAATATTTTATATTTTATTGGACAATTTGGTGATCTCGCAACAGCGGGTTATGGTGCAGCTTTAAGAGTTGAGCAAGTTTTCTTACTTCCAGTAATTGGTTTAAATACAGCAGTACTTTCTATTGGTGGACAAAACTTTGGTGCTAAAAATTACAACCGTATAAGAGAGCTTTATACTAAAGCATTATTTTTTGGATCATCATTCATGGCTTTAGCGGGTGTGATTTTATTCTTCGGTGCAGAATTTTTTGTATCTCAATTTACAGATAATGCAGAAGCCATTTATCATGGTGCTATATATTTAAAAGTTGCTGCATTAATAGCTCCTATTTATCCTGTGTTTTTTATTACAACAGCAGTTTTTCAGGCACTTAAAAAACCGGTTTATAGTCTTTACTTAAGCGTTCTTAGATTAACCGCATTTCCTTTCTTATCATTATGGTATGTAATTAATATTAGAGGTGGAGATTATGCGGATATTTTCTACACCATCATGGCAACCAATTGGTTTATGGGTATTGCAGTAATCATCTTTATTGGATACTTTTTAAATAATGTTTTTAAACAAAAAAAAAGTCATTTTAGTTATTAGTATTTCTTCTCTAATATTTTTCTTAATTTTTAATCAAGTCAGCTCACAAGAGCTTAGAGTTATTGATGGTGACACTATACAACTTGATGGTGAAAAGATAAGATTTACTGGTATTGACACTCCTGAATTAAAGCAAACCTGTATTAGTAACGGCGTTAAAGATCCATGCGGGGTAACTGCTAAAGAAATATTAATTGAAAAAATTGGTAATAATAAAGTTGAATGTATTAGTGAAGGAAAGGATAGGTATAAGAGAACTTTAGCAGAATGCTTTGTAAAAGGTAAAAGTTTATCAAGTTATCTTGTTAGAAGAGGTTATGCTTTTGCTTATAGAAGATATTCTAAAAAATTTATTCCAGATGAAGATTATGCCAAAAAAAAACAAATAGGTATGTGGTCTATGGAATTTGACTATCCGTGGGATTATCGTAAATTAAAATAAATTAAATATCTTATGAATAATTATAATTGGAATTATCCAACTATTATGTGGGTTGGCAAAGACCGTGTCAATGATCTTGGCAAAGCATGTAAGCAATTAAATATTAAAAAACCATTACTAGTCACAGACGGAGGTCTTGCTAAAACAAAAATGGTATTAAATATATTAGAACAATTAAAAATTGAAGGTTTTAAAATTAATATTTTTTCAAATGTTGTTGGTAATCCAACAGGCAGTAACGTAAATGAAGGTGTAAAAGTATATCGTAATAATAAAAATGATGGTGTTATAGCTTTTGGTGGAGGTAGTGGATTAGATGTAGGAAAAGCAATAGCTTTTATGTCAGGACAAAATTTACCTATTTGGGAATTTGAAGATGTGGGAGATAATTGGGCAAAAGCTAACAATGAAAGAATTGCACCAATAATTTCAGTACCAACAACAGCTGGTACGGGTTCAGAAACAGGTAGGGCATCAGTAATTCTTAATGAAAAAACAGGTGTAAAAAATATTATTTTTCATCCTAAATTTTTATCTTCAATTGTAATTTTAGACCCAGTATTAACACTTGGTTTACCAGCTAAAATAACAGCTGCTACAGGCATGGACGCATTAGCTCATAATCTTGAAGCATTTTGTGCTTCTAGTTACCATCCAATGGCTGATGGTATTGCGTTAGAAGGAATGAGATTGATTAATAAGTGGCTATTAATAGCTTTTAATGATGGATCAAATCTAGATGCTAGGATGAATATGTTAACAGCAGCTAGTATGGGCTCAACAGCATTCCAAAAAGGCCTTGGTGCTATTCACTCATTAAGTCATCCGGTTAATGCTCTTAATAATATTCACCATGGGTTATCAAATGCAATTTTTATGCCTTATGTTCTAACTTTTAATAAACATGTTGTGGAAGAAAAAATTATTAAGATTTGTAAATATTTAGAATTGGAAAATAAAACATTTGAAGGTTTTATTGATTGGATCCTAAAGTTAAGAAAAGATTTAAATATGCCTCATAAACTATCAGATGTTATAGATGAAAAAGATTTTGATATTGAACGGTTATCAAAAATGGCTTTGGAGGACCCATCTACTAGTGGCAATCCAAAAAAACTAACAATTGATGATATGAGGCTGATGTACAAACATAGTATGTCAGGTGAATTATTTTAGAAATAATTTGTAAAGTTAAACACAGTGAAAATATTAAAAAATTGGGATAATAAGACATGGCTATCTTCCAATAGTTATATTAATTCATTCAGCAATTTTTTATTAAAAAAAAAGAAACTTAATAAAAAATCGCAAATATTAGATATTGGTTGTGGTAGAGGTAAAATTTTTGGTGCTCTATCAAGAAAACTAAAGCTAGATAATAAACCTATTGGTATTGATCCAGTTGTCCATAAAGATGTTGATAGGGGAATAGATTTTAGAAATGAAGATGTGTTTAAATTCTTTAAAACTATTAAAATTAAATTTGATTTAATAATGATTAAACAAACTCTTCATTTTTTTAATAAAGATAAGAGATCCAAATTAATAAAAATTTGTAAAAATAATTTAAAAAAAAATGGTGTGTTAGTTATATTTTCTTTAAATACACTAAATAATGAAATTCCATGTTTTAAATTAATGAAACAAAAACTTAACAGAGGATTAGAAAGAGACTCAAAAATGATTAAATCAACTTGTAAAATTTTAAAAAAAAATAAGATTGATAAATTTAAGTTTAAGGTTTCAATAACTAAGAGTAAATATATTCAAATGTTAAAACAGAGGTATATCTCATGTCTTGTTAATTTAGATAAAGATCAAATAAGTAAAGGGATTAAAGAAATAAAAGATACGTATACTAATAAAATGATATTTGAGGATGTTTTGATTTGTATAAAATATAAAAATTAAACTATTGTTTATTTTCTATTTTAAAGAGTTTTTCACCCAAAGGACTTATTGGGTCTTGAGGCTTTGGTTTGGCATTAGTTTTTTCTTCTACTATCTGTAGTAACTTTTTAGCAAGTCCTTTACGTCTGAAAATCGGATTAACAAAAATATATTCAACTTCTGCTTCTTCGTTATATCTAACAAAACCAAGTGTAGTATTGATGTTTTTAAAAGTGACTACACCGTCACTAAAAGAAATATCATAGTTAGAGTTATTTAATGTAATCATTAATTATTACCATCTTTCTCAAGTTTTTTTTCTAATTTTCTTACAAAGAAAGAAACAATCAATATTAAAACTAAATACTCTAATATTAAGAATGTATAAATTTCCAAAGGTCGATAGGTTGAAACTACTAATTCATTAGCTTTCCTTGTTAAGTCACCTATACCAATAATTGATACTAATGATGACATTTTTAAAACATATACAAACTGGTTGCCTAAAGCAGGCAATATATTTTTAATAGCCTGTGGAAGAATTACAAATCTCAATCTTTTATAAAAAGTTAAACCTAGTGATGAACCAGCTTCCCATTGTGATTTCTTAATTGAGTTAATACCTGCTCTAAAAATTTCTGCTTGAAAAGCACTTTCACTTATTGCTAATGCAATTATACCCGAAACAAATGGACTGAAACTTATCCCAGTCATTATTGGTAAACCATAATAAATCCATAGAATTAAAACTAGCAATGGTATGGCTCTTACTATTTCAACATACCCAATATTTATATAGGTTAGAAATTTATTTTTAGCTAAAGAAGGAATTGCAACAATAAACCCTATAATAGCAGATAAAATTATAGATATAACCGAGATATAAATAGTTGTAGTTAAACCACTTAGTAAAAATTTAAGATTTGTTAATCCTTCAACATTGTTGGGAGAGAGAATGAACCATCCTAATTCTTGACTACTACAAGAAGTAAGAGTTGATATTAAAAGTAAAAAAAATAAATTTCTCACTTTTAAAGTTATAATGAATTAAAGATTAATATCTAATTTTTTATAAGCTCTTTAAGTTATATTTAGCTAACAGTTTATCAAAGAATCCAGAAGATTTTTTACCTTTAATCCACTCATTAATATAATCATTCCAAATTTTATCATTTTTACCAACCATCATTGCTAAAAACGCAGGATTTTTTTCTCCATCAGGAACAATTGCTAATTGAGGGTACTTGATAACAAGATTATTAGCCTCTGTTGAGCTTGTGACATTTCCATCTGCTCTTCCTGCTAATACTTCTTGAAAGTCTCTTGCTGGAGACTCAACTGACTGTAGTTTAGATTTTGGAAAAAATTCTTTAGCTTTTTCTTCTTGAGATGTTCCAAGTGTTGTCGCAATAGTTACATCTTTATTGTTTAAAGAGTCCCACGTTGAGTATTTTTTTAAATTCTTTTTAAGTACCAATGGAACAGTTCCATACTTGTAATAAGAATCTGTAAATCCTGCAACTTCTGCTCTTTTAGGAGTTTTAGTAACACTTGTAGAAATATCATATCTTCCAGCAGTAATTCCTGAAACAATAGTCTTCCATTCAGTAGGAACAAAAGTAATTTTTACACCCATATCTTTTGCTAATTCATTCATTACATCAATATCAAAACCTTTATATTTATTTGTTGCAGGATCTTTCAATGTCATTGGATCCCAATCACCTGTAGTTCCAACTTTTAATTCACCAGATGATAATATTTGGTTTAGTTTAGACTCTGCGTTAAGAGAGAGGGGTAAAAGTGCTAATAGCACCACAAAAAGTATTTTTTTCATATCCTATATATAACAAGTATTTTAGTTAGTTAATGTTATAACCTTGACGCAGCATCTCCAATCCATGACGTTAAATGCTCAGTAAATGACCTTCTAACGAATAAATTTACAGAATTTGTTTCTTTGAGGTGAATTATCACATCTATCTGAAGTAGCAATGTCTGGGTAACTGCACCTTTTTTTGTTTTAAAATCATTAAAATTAAAAGGACAGCCAGTGCTTAATAAATCAAAAATTTTTTCACCTTTAAGTTCAAGCATTACAAATTGATCACTAACATCTGTAACAGCCCCAAGTTTAGTTTTGGATATTTTATTGAACAATAATTCTTCAATTTCATAATTATTATTTTCGCTATCTATTTTATTATTTGATATAACCATCCACTCATCAGGAGATAACCATATAGAAGTATAATTGTCACTTGATGATGAAGTATTTGCCTCTATTGGTAAAATCATATTAATATTTTTACCAATAGTAGATAAAAAATCTCTATTTTTTCCTCTAATATTTAATTTCATTATAGGAGAAATTTCTTTAACAGTTAACCCAGAATAAACTTTCTCTTCTTTTAGGGTTGTTTGAAAATTAAGCATTTAATCTTTTATTCCCCTTATCAAAAAAAACTGGATCGGTAACTGTTACATTAATTGATTTTCCTTCCATGGGTATAAATAATTTTTTCCCAATCATATTTTTTCCACCTCTCACAACAGCAAGGGCAATTGATTTTTTCAAATTTGGACTAAAATAACTTGAGGTTACATGGCCTAGCATTTTAACAGGACTTTGATTTAATTCTGTAACTATTTGTGCACCTTCTTCTAACACTTCATTTGGATTATTGGTTATTAAACCAACTAATTGTTTTCGATCCTCTCTCATAGTATCTGATCTATATAAAGATCTTTTACCAATAAAGTCATATTTTTTTTTACTAACTATCCAGTCCATTTGTAAATCTATAGGAGTCATTGTTCCATCAGTATCCTGCCCAACAATTATAAAACCCTTTTCAGCCCTTAATAGATGCATGGTTTCGGTGCCGTAAGGAGTAATATTAAATTCTTTACCTGCTTCCATACACTGTTCCCATAATGACTTACCATAGTTTGATTGAATATTAATTTCATAAGTATGTTCTCCTGTAAAACTAATACGCATTATTCTACATTTAATTTTTTGAATACGAGCTTCTTTAAAAGACATATGAGGAAAGTTTTCATCAGATAAATCTAAATCTGGTATTAATTTATTTAATATTTTTTTACTATTTGGACCACAAATGCTAGCTGTTGCAAAATGATCTGTTACTGATGTTAAATATACATCTAGTTCTGGCCATTCTGTTTGGAGGTAATCTTCAAGTTTACCCATTACATTTGCTGCTCCACCGGTAGTTGTCGTCATAATATAATGGTTTTCACTTAATCTTGTTGTAACACCATCATCAAATACCATACCATCTTCATTGAGCATTAAACCGTATCTACATTTTCCGATACCAAGTTTAGACCAAGCATTGGTATAAACTCTATTTAAAAACTCCGAAGCATCACTTCCTTGAATATCAATTTTACCCAGAGTTGAAGCATCTAAAATTCCAGCACTTTTTCTTGCTGCCAAACTTTCTCTTTGAACAGCTTCATGCATGGACTCATCATTTTTAGGATAGTACCAAGCTCTTTTCCATTGTCCTACATTTTCAAATTCTGCATTATTATTAATATGCCAATCATTTATGGGTGTTCTTCTGAATATATCAAAATATTCACCGACATTTCTACCAACTATGGTCCCAAAAGTCAGTGGCGTGTAAGGAGGTCTAAATGTTGTCGTTCCAAGCTCTGCTACTTTAACACCAGCTGTATCTGCTATAATGCCAAGTGCGTGCATATTTCCAAGTTTACCTTGATCAGTACCCATACCAGTTGTTGTATATCTTTTTACATGTTCGATTGATCTGAAACCCTCCCTAAGAGCTAGTTTGATATCTTTAGCTGTAGCATCGTTTTGATAATCTACAAAAGGTTTGGTTTTTCCCAAAACTTTATCAGAGGGTAATAACCAAATATTTTTTCTATTGGTATCTTTTGATTCAATTACTTTTACATTTTCATAATCAGTTTTTTTAATCTCTAAAAAATTTTTTAAATTTTCAACAGAGTTTTTTATAATTTGACCCAATTGAAAGTCACCATTACAAGAGCCAATGCTTATTTGCTTAGACGGGTATTTATTAGGAATAAAAACTTGATCTTCTTCTCTAAATTTTAGTTTACCACCAGATTGAGTAAATAAATGCACAGCTGGAGTCCATCCACCAGCCATACCCAAACAATCACATTCAAGGGTAATTTTTTTTCGTCCAATTAATGATTGTCCATCTTTAGATAGTTCCATTATAGAAATTTTTTTTAATTTCTTATATCCATGTGTATCAACTACAGCATAAGACCAATAAATTTTTATACCTAAGTCTTGTGCTTCTTTAACTATAGAAGATTCAGATTTTTCTCGAATATCTATAATTCCCTGAACATTAATTCCTTTTTTAAATAGTGAAATTGCACTTTCATATGCTGTATCATTATTTGTAAAAAAAATATTTTTTTTGCCACAAACAACACCATAATAATCTACATATTTTTTAATAGCAGATGAAAGCATAATGCCTGGTCTGTCGTTGTTATTGAATACTAGGGGTCTTTCTAAAGATCCTGTTGCAACTACAACTTTTTTAGCTCTAATTTTTAAAAGTCTTTGTCTTATCTTATTTTTTTTTTCATCTTTATTTAAATGATCGGTAAGATTTTCTCTAGCTAGTAAATAATTGTAACCATGGTATGCAGCAACACTTGTTCTTGTTTTTATTTCTAAATTATCTATTTTTTTAAGTTTTTGAATTTCATCATTTAACCAATCTGAAGAAAATTTTTCATCTATCTTAAAATTTTCTGAGCTTTGATAAATTGTAGATCCACCAATTTCTGTTTTTTCATCTAATAAAAGAGTTTTTAAATTATTTTGAGCTGCAGTTTTAGCTGCTATAACTCCAGATATACCACCACCAATGACTAATACATCACAATGAATATATTTATGATCATATATGTCAGTATCTGGTTCTTTTGGAGATTTACCTAAGCCTGCCGAATGCCTTATTATGTATTCATATTTCTCCCAAAAACTTGCTGGCCACATAAATGTTTTATAATAGAAGCCAGCGGGTAGAAGAGGGGACATAAAATTATTTATTCCACCAATATCAAAATTAACACTGGGCCAACAGTTTTGACTGGTTGCTATCAAACCATCATATATTTCAACTTCTGTAGCTCTTACATTTGGTTCTGTAATAGCATTGTCATTTCCAATTTGAACTATTGCATTAGGTTCTTCAGAACCAGCAGTCATTATTCCTCTAGGTCTATGATACTTAAAACTTCTTCCAACTAAATGAATTTTATTTGCTAGTAAAGCTGAAGCAAGTGTATCACCTTTAAATCCAAAATAAGTTTTTCCATTAAATTTAAATGAAACATTAGTTGTTTCGTCAACAAAATTACTACTTTTAATTCTTAACTTATTTGACATTTTTATTTAGTTGGTGGGGCATCACCCATTTTATAAATTAATTTAATTTCATCGTTAGATGTGTCTCTCACCATATTAAACCATTTTCTACATCCGTGAGCATGGTTCCATCTTTCAAATTGAACACCCTTAATATTTTTTCTCATGAACAGATATTCAGCCCACTCATCATCACTTAGTTCGGTTGGTTGTTTTGGTCTTTTTATATGAGCTTCACCACCAGCTTTAAATTCGCTTTGATCTCTCTCACCACAAAAAGGACAATTGATTATAAACATTTAGTGCGCCACCGCCGCTGCGCCATGTTCATCAACTAGATCACCACTAACAAATCTATTTAAGTTAAAAGCAGCATTAAGTTTATGAGGCTCATCATTTGCAATTGTATGAGCAAACAAATCTCCAGAACCTGGTGTAGCTTTAAAACCACCTGTCCCCCACCCACAATTAAAGTACAATCCTTTGATTGTAGTTTTACTTAAGATAGGACTTGCATCAGGACAAATATCAACAATACCACCCCATTGTCTTAACATTTTCATTCTGCTAAATATGGGGTATAATTCTAAAATTGCATTAAGAGTACCTTCAACAATTTGGTGGCTGCCTTTTTGAGTATAAGAAACGTAATCATCTGTTCCTGCTCCAATTACAAGCTCACCTTTATCTGATTGACTAACATAAGCATGAACAGCATTAGACATAACAACTGTATCTATAATAGGTTTTATTGGTTCAGAAACTAATGCTTGTAGAGGTTTGCTTTCTAAAGGAAGTCTTATACCAGCCATATTTGCAATAACACTCGAGTGACCTGCAGCCACAACTCCAACTTTTTTAGTTTTAATAAAACCCTTGGTGGTTTCAATTCCCTCTACTTCATCACCGAGACGCTTAATTCCTTTAACCTCACAATTTTGGATTATATCTACACCCATTTCATCGGCACCACGTGCATAACCCCATGCAACCGCATCATGTCGAGCTGTTCCAGCTCTTTTTTGTAAAGTTCCACCTAATACAGGATATCTAATGTTAGATGATGTATTTATTATTGGACAAAATTTTTTAACTTCCTCTGTGCTTAAATAATAAGCATCAATACCATTTAATCTATTAGCATGAGTTCTTCTTTTTAAATCTCTTACATCTTGTAAATTATGAGCTAAGTTCATAACACCTCTTTGACTAAACATTATATTATAATTTAGTTCTTGTGATAAACTTTCCCAAATTTTTAAAGCATGATCATAAAGACCTGCACTAGCATCCCATAAATAATTTGATCTAATAATAGTTGTGTTTCTTCCTGTATTACCACCTCCAATCCAACTTTTTTCAACAACAGCAATATTTTTCATATTGTGTTTTTTTGCTAAATAATAAGCGGTTGCTAAACCATGACCGCCACCCCCAATAATTACAGCATCATATTCTTTTTTTGGTATAGGGTCTTTCCATGCTTTTTGCCAATTTTCATGGTAACTAAAAGCATTTTTAATTAATGAGAATATCGAATATTTGTTTTTCATAATATTAAGCAATAATTACTTTATAAACATTGAATATTCAATACAATCGGTTATATCCATATCGAAGTGGAAGAG
>Ga0209632_10003967_pt1 | contig 13311 bp, 22 predicted proteins | sample COG_10_FD_184754 | JGI IMG/M metagenome (GOLD analysis project Ga0209632, IMG submission 184754) | Pelagic Microbial community sample from North Sea - COGITO 998_met_10 (SPAdes) (version 2) | ecosystem: Environmental > Aquatic > Marine > Neritic zone/Coastal water | place: Helgoland, sampling...
TTTTGATTATCATTACGTCCAACCTATCAAGATAATCCTCGTTGCTTTCGTCATCTAATTGAGGTTGGTTTTCATTGGCGTAAGTCATCGCTACCCAATCTTCAAACTCAACAAGGTCTTCTTTGTGAACTAGAAACAGGTCTGTTTTTGTATCGGAATGAACCCCTCGCAATGTCTCAATCTTTTTCTCCACGATTGGTGCATCCCAATCTGGATACTGACCATCCTTCCATGACCTTATGTATTGGTGTGTATAAATCATTCGTTCTCTCCTATGCTGCCAATAATAATCTAATGCGGGACATGTATTGCTCGTCCGTTTCCTTGGGTGGGATGCGGTTATCGACATTCAATTTGTGATGCTTTGATTTGATGAATGTCATGTCATCAAACAAGCCACGTTGCTTTGCCTTGTCGATAGCTTTTCCGAAGGGTTTACCGATACGCTCAGTCGCCATCGTTCCACACAGTGACCAGCTAAATGTCACGCTGTCCTTCTGCCATTGCTTGCGTCTATCTTTCAGTCTCATTGCTTGTGTCTCCATTCGTATCCAAAGGTTGCTTGTCCATTCTCCACCACAACAAAGTGGCCGTACTTATCAAGATGTTCTTTGTCTGGTGTGATCTTGGTGCCAAGGCACGACACCACATCCAATTCATTCTTGATACATTGCTTGGCTAATCGGATCACACCCTTGTTGTGATCCTCAAGAAAGATAAGCACATCCATCCCTCGAATGGATGCAATGTGTTCGTCGTAATAAACTTTAGTCATGTGTTCTCCTTTTCTAAACAATCGACGCACCATATCTGGTGCTCATCGTGTTGCGGGTGATCCCATTCAATCGTCGGCGTATCGCAGTTGTCGCACTCAATCGCTTGGCAATCAGCGCACAACCAACCAACAGTTGCGGGTACGCGGTTCACGAATTTACCGCTGCCCCATGCGGTGCTGTCACCGCAATCGTCGCATGTCTCTGTCATGCCGCTTCCCTTTCGGCGCGTTCCATTATTGATGATGCTGCCTTGGCCTCGCGGTCCAACATCTTGAGTATCCATTTGTTGAATTGTGCATCGGTCAGCCTCGACGCATTGGTATGCAAACCAATGTGCCGTTTAACTACGCTGTCGGGCAGGGCGTTGCGCCGTGAACCATCCTCGTTTGTGTACCAGAGGCACCAGCCACAAACCTTTTCATACATCCGCAATCTCAGGCAGAATTTATCTATGTTCTCTTGCGAGATTTCATTCAGTCCCAACACCATCGTAACGGTTATTAGTTGCTCAGTCTCAGGCGACATTCTTTTGTCGTCGCCCTCGCCGTTGAAGCAAACTGTTTCCCAATCGGTGATGTCGCCAAGGTTCCAATTCAAAGACATGTTATTCTCCCTCTCGTAATACTGTTGCTGTTCCAACTATGTTGCCGTTTATGTCGCGCAATTTAGTTTTCATCGCTTGGAAATTGAAATCTTGTATGATGTCAGACATTTGCGAGTAATCATTTGCTACCTGTTTTAGTATGCGGCCTAGTTCATTAACGTCTTCAAACGCTGCGTTGTTCGTGTCGATTTTAAGTATGAATTTCATGCGTCTTCCTCTTCAAAAAATCGTGGTGATAGTTCGTTCACATCAAGCAAGTCCAACAGTTGGTTGCTGCTAAGATAGCTGGCGATCATGTTGATCCATTGGTCTGCGTCTATCCCTTCTACGCAGCGGTCTTCGATGTGTTCTAAGATTTCTTTCTTAGTCATGCGTCTTCTCCTTTTGATTGTGATTTAAGCGGCGATTTTGTGTCGGCTGTATGCCCAATCAGCCTTGTCAAATTCATCTCTGAATTGATCGGAAACCAACTGATCCTTTAGCTCGTTGCAGCAATACCAATTGAATACTTGATCCCGAATTTGATAGCCGCTGTGCCATAGCTCATGCTCACAAGATTGATAGGCAAAACAATCAACCATCTTGTATAGCTGGACCCATCCAATGTAGGGGCTGACATGCTTCAACTCGCGGATGCACTCTTTGATATATTCCTCAAGCGTTCCCTCATAAAAACCCTCGCCGCCTGTGTCGGGGTAGCGAGCATCTAATGATAAGAAGTTCATCCTCGCCATCCTTGCGCAGATTATGCTGGGGTCTGTCTCGTCGGCGTATCTTGCTTTGCTGCTGGCTTTCGCCAATGCTGCGATGTGTGACGGGCATACTAAAAATGCTGACATGTTATTCTCCATTTGATTAGGCAACAAAAAAGCCGCTCAGAAAGCGGCCTCTTTGTCATTAGATTGTGGGGTTGATTAAGCTCGGTAGTCATCCAACATGTGGTCGTAGTCGGCATACTTTGCGACAAGGTTCATTAGATCAGGAAAGTTCTTGCGCATTATGTTTCTGTTACGGTTATCCATTCGCCCAATGTTTGAATGAAGTTCGTTGATAGCATCGGTCAGGCTCATTGCTCTGGTGTCTGCCATGCCCAACTCATTTGTCAGGTAGTCTATAAATAGTGAGTTCATTTCGTTGTCTCCTTTGTTTCGACATTCAATTTCAATCCTCAATACCTTTGGTATTGGTCGCGCGTGTATGTGTTAGCTGTTCAACCACTCGTCATAACTCTTGAGCGGTGCGCCGCCTCTTGTTATATCTCCCCCCTTCCCATCGTCTGCGCAGTGCAGATAGATTTCATATTCATTTGAGTTGGTGCCACGGTATTTTGTTTGAGTTACTTGAGGGCGAAGCGATCCATCTTTGTTTATGCCAGTGTCCATTAGAAACATCCTTTCATTGTGCTGCCATACTTATAAATCAGTTCGGGTGCGTTGAAGATTAGAAGGGTGAAAATCACCATCCCAATCATTTCTTTGATGTCTTTTCCTGTGATCATTTTGATTTACTCCGCTGCGATTAAGGTTTTGATAAGGTCGTTTGTGTCCGACGATTGTTTGATGATTAGCTCGGCGGCTTTCTCAGCGTTTGACGCCGCTGCCATGATCATCTTGGGCTGTTCCTTTAGCCCTTTGATCCAGCCATTCAGATACTTTGCATGGTCAGCCCTTGGCTCGGCGTCTACCTTTGCAATGCCGCTCAACATCGCTGCGCCAAGCTCTGCGATAAGTTCTTCCTTGGCATAGGTATCGTTGCCGAAACGTGTGCCAAACTTGCGGTCAAGTCTTGATGTGTGGCCTGTCCAGTGGACTAGCTCATGGAACATCGTTCCATAGTATCCGCTGTCATCTTTGAATTGTGACCGCTCTGGCATTACGATCTTGTCAGTTGATGGCATGTAGAAAGCTTGATCTTGATTGCGATGCTCAATAGCTGCTCCGCTGCTATTAATAATCAGATCGGCAAGCTCGACATCATCCCAATTCTGGGTCGGTTGCTTTGCATCGTCGGTGAGCCAATTCCCTTCCCATCCTTCGACTTGATCCGCGTTGAATACTCGGAAGGTTTTGAGCAATGGGATCATCTTTTCCTCTTGGTCGCCTTGCTCGTTTTTCTCTGTGATCTTTATCTTTTTGAAGAAAATAACTTCGTGGCTTTTCTCACCTTTCTTGATCTTTGCGCCTACCTCTTTCCATTTGTTGAATGTTGCAAACACTGGTGAATTGTATCCCATCACCGCCATTGTCATTCCAAGGTGCCAACGGTTGATCCCTTTGTAATCTTGTTTATAGATTGAGATTGGTTGACCGTTGTTTTTCGTCGTCGTCTTCCAAGGCTTGGACCAGTTGATCCCCTCGCTTTCCATTAGCTTGATTACTTTGTTTGCGATTTCATTAAGAATATTTGACTGTGCCATGTTGGCCTCCATAAGTTTGAGATTGTGATTGATATTTATCCTCAACATCTTCGATGTTGGTCGCGCGAGGCGTTTATTCCTGTGTAGGAATTTGAATTAAAACCTTGTGGCAATCGCCAGCCAAAGCCCCAAAGGGTTCGGCGTTATGGTACTTCAAAAATCCCTCTTCTTCGCAGTCAACAACGTGCCAACTGAAATAGGTTTTGTTCATGTGATTGCAGAATTTTTGATAGCTCTTGTAATCCGAATGATCGTCCATTGGATCATCCATATCAAAGCTGCTTTCATCGCCATTGATTAGGGCAGACATCCAATAGCTGGGCAGTGTCATTTCAATTTCGGTAAACATAGTTTTTCCTTTCGTTTAAGAGTAAAAGCGGCGGGTTCCAGCCCCTTCAGGATCATCGGTTTCGATGTATCGAAAGCCTTTGTAGTTTCCAGTTTCCATCAAGATTGCTTCCAGCAAAAAGCACTCGCCAAGCCTTTCGCCATATTCGTATTTGCTGGAATGTTTCAGATAATGGTTCACCATTTCTTTGATGCGGCTGACTTCGATTGTTTTCTTTTGTTTGGTCATAAGTTCCTCGCTTTCTGATTGGTTTTTATCCTCAAGGCTTTTAGCCTTGGTCGCGCGTAAGAGAATTTACGCATCAAAACACCGCCAGATTGACGGTGCTTTCATAGGTAAATTTAAGCATAAGCCATTTCATCGGCTTCGATTTCGGCCAGCATTTCTTGCACCAACCGATCGTAACAATCCCAACGGCTTTGGTCGGTGGTGAAATTGGTGATGCAATCGCAATAGGCTAAAGCCTTGGCGTATTGGGTCGCTGCCCCTTCGTCGTTCAAACCATGATGACGTTTTGCCATCGCTTTTTTGGCTTTGCGTTCCCACTGATTGATAAGATTGATCATAATATTTCCCTTTCTGATTAGATGATTTCAAAAGTTACGAGGCCATCAGTTTCACTGATCGGAGACCATGAAAAACCATGCTGGTTGTCGATTGCGTCAATGGTGGCAATGGTTTCGTTTGACAGTTCTGGGTCGGGATCGAAGTGCAGCGAAAAGATTTCATTGATGACGTTCTGGGTAAGGTTGATTGTAAACATGATATAAACTCCAAGGTTAAGGTTCGTTGTCTTATTGACACCCCAAATCTATCCTCAACCCTTTCAGGGTTGGTCGCGCGTATAGGGGACGATCCGATTTTGATTTTCAGTTAAGGTTTGACCGTGGCACTCAAAAAACCTATGTTTTCAAGGGCTGGGAGCAGTTCTGAAAACGTCTTTGAGGGCCGAAAACAAGGGGAAAAACCTATAATAGAGGGCTGCTCACATCAATAAAATCAAGGGTTTAGCGGATGTGTGTGCTAAAAGGTGTGCAAATCGACAACCAAATCTATCGAAAGGGGGGGGGATAGTGGCACCCCGCGAAGTGGAATTTTGCAATTACAGTTACTCGTCCCCCAGAGAAATCTGAGCAAATTTGAAAACGTCAGGAAACCATTATGGGACGCTTACCGAGAAAATCTTTACCGCCTGAGAAGAAACTAACCCCTGCCCAAGTGGGCAGACTACGCGCAGACATTATGATGAAGGTGTCCGAGCAACTTACCGAGGCCCACGAAGTTGTGATGGGCCGACATGAGGACGGTTGGAACCCGACACAGGCCCGTGTCTTCGCCGCTTTACTCAACAAGGTAATGCCCGACCTAACCGCCCAATTTGTCCAGCATGAACACCTACATTCGGAGGCACCAGAGAAGTTATCCCGTAGCCAGCTTGAGGACATAGCGATGGGCATGAATGACATCTTGGACGCAGAGATTGTAAGCGGGGGGGACGACGATGATAACGGCACAGGACGCGGCTAAACACCTTCTCAAACTCAAGAAAGCGGAAGAAAGCTTCAAGGGCTTTGTCCAGCTTCACAATCCAGAGTGGAAGCTACCTGATTTCCACAAGACATTGATCACGGCCTTGGACAGATTGGAGAGTGGCGAGGGTCCACGAAACCTTCTGATCACAATGCCCCCTCGTCATGGCAAGTCCACGTTTGGCAGCGTGTATTTCCCCGCCTATTTCATGGCGCGTAAGCCTTCTCGCTTCATCATGTCCACCTCGTACAACTCCCAACTCGCCACCGATTTTGGACGCCAAGTGCGCGACCTTGTGAATGACCCCTTAACTCGCCAAGCGTACCCCGACCTAGAAATGTCTCAAGACAGTCGCGCGGTTGATCAGTGGCGCACTACGGTTGGTGGGGCTGCGTACTTCATTGGTGTGGGCGGTACGACCACGGGCCGTGCTGCTAACATCTTATTGCTTGATGACCCTCTAAAGTCGCGTGAGGAAGCCGAGAGTGCCACCCAGCGCAACAAGGTGTGGGACTTCTATGTGTCTGGCTTGTCCACTCGCTTACAGCCCGACATAGATGGACAGCCACCCGCCCAGATCATCATCCTCACACGTTGGCACCCCGACGATATTGCGGGTCGGCTTATGCAGACCGACGATTGGAAGGAAGGAATGTGGTCACATATCAACTTCCAGGCCATTACAGAGAAGGTTGTGCGTGGGAAAGAGGGTAAGGACCGCCGCCAGCTTGCTCCTACTGACCCGAACTACATTAGTAACGAGGCTGCGCGTCAAATATCGGCCAAGAAACGCTACTTACCTGTCACTGAGCGCAACGCTTTGTGGCCTGAACGCTTCTCATTAGAGGATTTAGAGCGCAGGGAGCGTCTAAACCCGCGTGAATTTGCCAGTCTTTACCAGCAATCGCCCTTCATTCAGGGCGGCAACCTAATAAGATCGCAATGGTGGCGCACATATCCCGCTGATATGCGGCCAGAACAGTTCACATCCCTCATAATTGCGGCTGATACTGCGTTCAAAGCGAAGTCTACCTCCGATTATTCTGTAATGATGACGATGGGCTTGGACAAATCGGGCGACATTTACATTGTTGACGTTCACCGTGAGCGTTACGAGTTCCCCGACTTGAAGCGCAAGATGATCATGCTCAACAATCAGTGGCGTGGCCGAGGTTTGCGCGGCATTTACATTGAGGACAAGGCCAGTGGTCAGTCATTGCTCCAAGAGTTGAAGCGCGAGAGCGGTGTATCGGTAATCCCTTACAAGATTTCTACAGATAAGGTCACGCGCCTATCGGCGGTTTTGCCTCTCATTGAGGGTGGTCGCGTTTTGCTTCCAGACAACGCGCATTGGTTGGATGCGTTTCACGATGAATGCCAGACGTTTCCCGCTGGCACTCACGATGACCAGATAGACGCTTTATCCATTGGCCTCGACGTGTTGGCCCGTACTCCCCAGACGGGTGAGTATTATCGGCCCCCAACATTTGGGAACCTCAACAAAGAAGACAGCTTGTTCAGCCAAAAGTCGGACTTAAACCAAGGCACCTCATGGAGAAATTGGGGCGAATAATGGGGACGACTTGGGGTGTAGATAGAAGGTAAAACGATAACATGAGTACAACGAATAGCTATAGGTCCGAGTATAAGCCTCTGAATGATGGGATCGTTGTTGACCTGTCAGAACACGCGAACAAGCTCTTAGCCTACGAAGACATATCATCTGACCTTACGGATGATCAGGAACAAAAGCTCGTAGACTATCTCAAGTCTGCGATGCAAATGTCATATGACCGCATATCTCGCCGTTATAGTCATTGGAATGAAGCGGATCGGGCGCATGATGTTTATGTTCGCCCTGATGCCACCTCATTTAGAGAGAAGGCGGTTGTTGCCGACACCCGTGCTATTGCTGATACAGTTCTAACGTACCTCATGGCGGCACTTACGGGCCGCAATCCTATGTTTCAGTTGGAGGGTTTGAACCGCAAGTCCCGTCAATCGTCGGCAATCATTGAGCGTTTGATCCACCAGCAGATGCGCCGCACAGCAGGGGAGGCTCGAATTGCGCAGCACCTTCTTGATTGTATCCGATACGGATACGCCCCCACCAAAGTCACTTGGGATAATACCAACCGAACCAACAAGATTACAAACTTTGATCCGAGGCGCGTATTCCATGATCCGAGAGTCCAGTGGGGCGATTGGGAACGGATGCAGTACATCATTTTCTCAGACTATTCCAGCTATGACGCCCTTTTACAGACAGGCATGTACCCGAAACTCAGCAACTTCCCCTCTCTCAGAAACCGTATCACCCCACCTTCGGGTGGTTGGGAAGGACACCGCTGGCACAAAGAGGCGGGACGAGGACTATCAATAGACCCTTCTGAGCGCAACAGGCGCGAGAACGGTGCTTCTTACTTCACGCTTGGTGACAGCCGAGTTGTGGATGAAATGTGGGTTCGGCTTGCTGGTTACGAAGTTAATCTCCCTAACATTGATCACCTTTGGATGGTGTGTTCGGTTTTAGACGAGAGCGTAGTGATCCGCGCACAGTTAAACCCATATGGTCGCCAGTTCCCTGTGACCATAGGCGGCTTGTACCACGATGCACACAAGACCTACTCCCAATCGCTTTATGACTTGCTCCTCCCCTTGCATGACATTGCGACATGGCTCTTGCGTTCCCGCATCGACAACGTGCAAGCCGCCCTTTCTAACCTGATCTTTGTGGACCCCACTCAGATTGCGATTGGCGACCTCATAGATAGGAACCCCCACGGGTTAGTCCGTACTATGCCAGGTGCCAAGCCTGGTGAGGGTGTATTTGTTGCGCAAGTTCCAGACGTTACGCGCGGTCACTGGAATGACATAAACCAAATGTCGCAGTTGAAACAGCGTCTTAGTGCGGCGTCTGATGCTCAACAGGGTATGCCGACAGCCGAGGGTGGTGTTCGCACGGCGACAGAAATCCAGAGGCTTACTCAGCTTGGTAGCCAGCGTTTGGGCGTTCTGTCTCGCATAATCTCTGCCACTTCTGTGCGCCCGATGGTTCGTATGATGACTTCCAACGTGCAAGACTTCTTTGCCTCTGAGGGTTCTATTCGGTTGGGTTCTGACGACACGGCTGCGCCTATCGCTAACATGGTTCAAGATGGTTACTTGGACTTCAACATTTCCGACATTCAAGGTGAGATTGATTACCTCGTAGTTGATGGCACCCTCCCGCTAGAGCCAACCAGAAACGCCGAGACATGGATCAACATGCTCAAGGTCTTGAACGATACGGGCATGGCTATGGAGTATAATGGGGGCAAGGTCGTTGAAGAGGCTATTCGCTCAATGGGCATTGCTGACCTAGACCAATTTAAGATCAGCAAAGAACAGCAAGCCGAGGGTCCAACGCCTTCCCAAGAAATGATGCTTATGGAAAAGGCGCGTGGCGCGTCTGTCCAACCTCAAGAGCAAATTGAGCGCGAAGTTCAGAAGGGCAACTTGGTTCCCATGAAAGGAAACGAGCGATGACCAACCCCGTACACAGCCGCAATTGGGCGTCACAGGTTGATGCGGTAACGCGAGAATATATCAACGCAAGGATAAACGAAGAGTTGAGGCCGATTAGGGACGACATGGACTCCCTTCGCGGTGCATTATTGAGCTTGAGAGAGACAGCCAATCTCAATTCTGGCAACTTGATTGGTCGTTTAAACAACATGGAAGAACTGTTGTCATTGTCCTCAACTCGCATAGCGCAGTTACGGACTTTGGCGAATGAGGAAGGTAGTTAATGGCACGTACCCGCGTCCCCTCAGAACAGCTAAATTTTCGCTCCGCTAACACGGGGACACACCTTCTTGATACTTATCTTGAGGATGCGGAAAAGGGTGGCCTCACCCTAGCTCAACTTATGGGCAAGCTGTTTGATGATGCGACTGGCGACATTGACACGTTTGACTTTCGTTACACCAACACGCCAGCCGATGGTGAAACCCCAGCTTCTCAAATCCTAGAGCTTCGCATTGGTACTGACGCTGACTACCAAGAGATAGCGTCTTTCACGCAACTCTTTACTGACCTTGCCAACTTCAAGTCTACGGCTTTGGCCGACATGGAGATTAAGCGGCAAGATGCGGAAGACAGTAAGAACGCGGCTCTTGCATCTGAGTTGGATGCGGAGACTGCACAAGCGGCGGCAGAGGCAGCGCGTGATGCGGCTGCATTGGCCCGTGATAATGCTCAGACTTATGCGAACCAAGCGTTCCAAACAACACCTACCGTTATTCAACAGGGCATCATACTGGCCCAGCTACACGGTGATCTATTTGATGGGAGTACCCTCTAATGCCGAATATTAGTGTACCAGACCAACAGGCACTTGCGACTGAATTAAGCGCACGTTTGAACGCGCTGGACACAGCCACACCAAACGCTGATCTGGTTTATCTCGCCCGTATGATTCAAATCTTTAACGGTGACGCGAACCTGTCAGCCGTTAGTGCCGAAGGCACGGTACAGATTACAGCCGTTGAAACGGCTGGTGCTAACGAAGTTAGTGAGGTTCAGACTGAGGGTAGTACCCAAGTTTCAGCCGTTCAAGCGGCATCATCGACAGAGCAAGCGGCTCTAAACGGACTACAGACGAGCATTCAGTCAGCGTTAAACGCTTACCAGATGTCTCCGTCAAAAGTCTTTTTCCTATCCCAATCGTAGAGAGAAATAGAAATGGCAAATGGATTATTAGGCAAGAAGGTCGTAAACGCACGGGATACGGAAGTAGTCTATACCGTTCCAGCTTCTAGGACTTCGACATTCAACTTGAACGTACTGAACAACGGTAGCAATGCTGCTACTGTAAACGTGTACGTTTCGGACAAGACATATCAAACGCGGGATTTTGAGGATTACCTTGACCCCTTGGCCTACAACAAAGCATGGGTTGCCGCTGATACAGACAACACGCTTGACTTGATTGGCAAGAGTACATCTAAAATGATGACCGCTCTCAAGACCACGCCTGTTGAGCCAGTCGCCGCTAACACGGCATCGAACCCAATCGCGTCTAAAAAGATTGAAACTCTGCAAACAGCAAACGCTGACGGGAACTTCTTTCTTGTGAGTAATCCATCTGCGGTAGGCAATCCATTACCGTTCTACAATGGCGGCGAACTTTACGTCCGTTCTGCGCCTAACGGCAACGTCTACACCTTCGACAACTATTTTTCTGGTGGTGCCGAGGCTACGACTGCAAACGCCTATGGTCAGACTGCTACGGACAACATTCTCTGGGCTACGAACCAAGAGGGCGCGTTTGCTCTTTCATATGTTCAAGGTGTTCCAGGTGGTGCGGGTTCGGTTGTAAACTCAATAGCAGATTACCGCGCTACGGCGGCTTCATACGGTTCTGCCTTTACTTGGGGCTTGGGCGCGATCAGTAAGATTGCTGGTGTTAAGACTGCGGAAGAACGCTTTATCATCGGCACGACCACTGGCTTCAACTACATGTCCAACGACGACACGCCAGAAACTCAGGCTGAGTTCCAATCAAACACAATGTCACCGCCAACGGGCATTTCTGGTTACATGATTGGCGCGGCAGCGATTGAAGGTTCCACTGCAAGCGAAGGCAACCTATTCATTGCTTATTCGGGCAACAAGATTGCTTATGCGGCTTACACGGCGGCGGCACCGTTTCCTGTCACTGGCTACAGTGTGTTCGACTTCCCAACGGGCGTCACTTACGACAACGTGGTAGACATTCGGGCAGAGGGTTCCAACCTTGTAATCGTTGTTTCATCTGGCGAAAAATATAGCTCGTCTGACCTTGGCATCACTTGGGTAACTTCCAAGAGCTACGCGGCCCAGCCAACCGGCATCGCGGTTGCTTCTATCGGCGGTCAAAACAAGTTCGTTAATGATGACCTTTCAACAAACGTAACCGAACTTACGTTTGTTCGTGGGCGCACATACCGCTTGCACCAGCTTGCCACATCGAACAACGGCCACCCTCTTCAACTCTCCGAAGTTTCTGGTGGGCCACATTCTAACGGTACGCCTTACTCAACAGGCATGACCTTTATGATGGGCGACCCAACAGCGACAGGTTCTTTCGCGGTCACTACCACAACCAATGCTGATTGGGTAAGCGACCACGCGACCTACAACGGTCAAGCCCGTATCATTGAATGGACGGTTGATAGCTCTACTCCTAACACGCTGTATTTCTACTGCCCGAACCACACCAATATGGGCTACGCGATTTCCATCGTGGACGAAGACACGGTTGCGCCGCACGACACGCAAACTGCTCTTGCTACGGTCAACATCTACAATGCTAATAATGGTGATGCTGATCGACGTTATGACCTTACTTTCGAGGGCAACGCCTTCATGCGCGAAAAACGCTTCTACGCTCTGCCTCTCGTTGACAAGTATGAGCTTACTTCAATCGCAAGTGGCGAAATCCTTGAGCGCACAGCAATCATGGCCTCTCAGGGTGAGCAAGTAATTGTAACGACGAGCGAGGACAGCATTGTAGTTCGCGTTCACGGCATTGAGGAATAATCACACATGGCACGTATCCGTAGACCCAAGACGATCAACGGCTCAGAGTACACCTTCGGTGGTGGCTCTGCGGCTGGTGGTGGAACAGTTGGTGGCTTAGTAAAAATTGCCAAAGGCAATATGAACACGAGCAGCGTAAACCATGATGGCTTTCTTTCAAGTGGCGATACAGTGTCAGTCACACTTGATGCTGGTACGGCTATCCCGACCACGGATGAGTACATCTATTTTGACAATGCCTTCGATACCAGCACTGGTACGTTCACTTACGAGTTTATGAATGGCGACACTGCTTTGCCAGCGGGTATTAGTTGGACCACCAATAATGACGCGGAAGGTTCTGACACCGGCTTTGCTCGGTTCTACGGCACACCTTCAACCGAAGGAACCAACTCGTTCAAGATCAAAGCTTTCTACAATCACGGCGATACTTCTGAGCAAGTAGAGATTACTTACACAATCAAGCGTTATGCTGTTGGCACGACACCAGTTTGGTCTTCCACCGATCTACCCAGCCAGATCATCCGCAACTTGGCTGGCGATCAAGTATTGGCCGCTGCGCCAACGACAACCTATTCTGATGCTACCTTCACGCTCTCAAACGTAAGCGGTTTTGCGACAGGGGTTGTCCCAACGATTGACGCTGCGACAGGTGAAGTTGTTGTCACTGGTGTCGGTGACATTCTTCAAGCTGCATCTGTCCACGCCTTTACTGTAACTGCTGATCTCGGCTCTGATATTGGCACGTTCACACAGACCTTTAGTGGCAGCATCTCGTATGGCGATCCGTATGATGCGATTTATTGGGGGCCTGGAAATGCAAAGATAAATTTAGCTTCTTATGCTGACACTTATTCGGGAGCCCGTGCTACGGATGTTCAATATAATAACCTCTTTAACCATGAAGTTAAAGCTGGTGCATTGCGTTGCCGAACAAACAGTGGCTATTCCACTAGCCCTTATAAGTACAACGAAGACATTGGTCTTCGTTATAGTGAAGCTCACCCTTATTCTACTGGCTCTATTGGGTACTTAGGCCCGAAGTGTTCTAGTAGAAACAGCTCAAATACCA
>Ga0209632_10003968_pt1 | contig 13310 bp, 9 predicted proteins | sample COG_10_FD_184754 | JGI IMG/M metagenome (GOLD analysis project Ga0209632, IMG submission 184754) | Pelagic Microbial community sample from North Sea - COGITO 998_met_10 (SPAdes) (version 2) | ecosystem: Environmental > Aquatic > Marine > Neritic zone/Coastal water | place: Helgoland, sampling...
GAAGAGTCAGGGAGCCAAATCATCGCTCGGTCCTGTTTTGGGGTAAACCAAAACCGTTGAACTCGGGAGACGTTTCCTCGTGTGACCTCCATGTCGAGCACGTGGCTCCACGATTCAATGCGCGTACCAAGCGGAAATCGAGTCATTTCATGAAATTGCTCTTGAAGCATGGCCTGCACTTCTTTCTGATGCAAACGCAATGAGTCTTCGGCAGCACTCTGGACAGAGTCAGCGGGTGCTGAGTTTTGTGAAGTGACTATTGAAACACTGCCGGTCAAGGCCAAACAAAGAAAAAAAACAGGGGCTAGAAAACGTTGCATGGTGCAAAGATACACCGGTCAACCACGTACTCAGTTTCGCCTTCGGGACCGCTTCGGGTTGTTCCAGGGTTTCTTCATGTCGGGATCACGAATTTCGACATTCTCTTTGAGTACCCAGTGATTTTTTTGCCAGACCAGTGCGTCATAGGTCATGTCTGGCCCGTAGAAAGAGGTGTTGCCCTGAAGTTGCGGCTCAGGGGCGCTCAGATGATCCATCACGATCATGCGGAGGTCTTCTCTCCATCGAAGCATGGCCGTAACACCGTCTGCATATTCCAAAACCATCCGCTTTTCGGAGCCATGTCCCAAGTCGATGATCGGAACGCCAAATCGTAATTTACCGTTTTGAATGCTGAGCGTTTCAACAACCTTCCGACTGCGAATGCCATCCGCTCCGTCCCATCCCAAGAGGGTGAAGACAAGTTTTTTGCCCTGAGTTTGTGGAACAATGGAATAGTACACTGCTCCAGGCCAAGTATCGGCTTTAAACCGTTTTTTGGTGTCCAGTTCTTGCCGATTTGAGTGACCCAACCGATGACTCAATTCGATGACAAGTGGATCTCCATTTCGGTCCTTCGCAAGAACAAATCCACCATACTCTTGTGTTCGGTTCTGAAGCTCAATGTTCCAGGTGATGACAGCAATACTTTGCCCACCATCGCCGGCTGTAATCACTCCCATGCGTTTGGCAAGTGAAGGCCAATCACACGCCCAGAAATCGGTCCCATTCCAAGCCTGACGCATGCCGTCTTTCAGGGCCTCATGCGCAATCCGTGATTCGGTATCATTGGACGCATTCATCACGTGGTCGTGAAGCTCCAACAACCTCGATACCGGGTCTTCCTCAATTCCGCCGTGACTCCAAAGTGGGGTGGCTTGGCAAAGAATAAGAAGTGGAATCCAAATTGCGGTAAGTCTCATGGTAGTGTTAACGCGGATTGGGCCAGAGGATTGTTGAATGACGCTCTCAATCGAATGTTTAAAGGTGCATGAAGGCCTTTTTTGCCAACAGCAATTCCTCGGTTTCACGGTGTTCAGGATCGTCAACACAGCAGTCAACAGGACAGACGGCAGCGCATTGAGGCTCGTCGTGAAAGCCAACGCATTCAGTGCATTTGGAGTGTGTGATGTAGTACACTTCCATGCTGCCAGGGTCGTTTTCTTGTTCAGAATCTACGCTGCCCACAGTCGGGTGCTCGCCTTGTCCTTTGAACCCCGTTCCTTCAGCAAATTTCCAGCCTGCGCCTCCTTCGTAAATGGCGTTGTTTGGACATTCTGGCTCGCATGCACCGCAGTTGATGCATTCATCAGTAATCATTATGGCCATCTTCTCTTTCTTCTCTTGGGTGCGGGTTAACTTCGTGGCGAAGATACGAAGCACGATGAGGAACACCTTGAAACCATCTCTTGTTCAATTGGGAGCTTGGATGCGCGGAGAAATAGAGGGCGCTGGTTCGGCAAATGAAAGCTTGCTAGCTCACGCAGAATCGACGAATCGCTGGTTTACTCCGGCGCATTCTAAACAGGCTATGCAGGCCTGTGGGGACTGGTTACGCCCTGAAATGTTGGATGAATGGATGGGTCGATACCCAGAAGTTTCGGTCTCTTCTTCGAAAAAAGTAGGGCTTGTGCTTGCCGGTAATTTGCCACTCGTGGGGTGGCATGATGTCCTGTGCGTTTTGCTTTCGGGTCACCATGCCGTGATCAAATGCAGCTCGTCAGACACCGTTTTGATCCCTGAAATCATGCATGCTTGGAATGAATTTGCAGGCGATGAACTGAAGGGGCGATTTGAATGGTCACAAGGGCCTATGAAAGACATCGACGCCATTATCGCCACGGGGAGCAATAACACCCGCCGTCATTTTGATCATTATTTTCAAGATGTCCCACGGATACTCCGGGGACAGCGCACGAGCGTTGCCGTTTTAGACGGGGACGAGACACTGATTGATTGTCAAGCCCTTGGGCATGATGTTTTTGATTATTTCGGATTGGGTTGCCGCAGTGTCACCAAGCTTTTTTTACCCAAAGGATTTGATTTAAACCGGCTCTTTGGGGCGTGGGTGGAATGGTCTCACTTGGGCACGCACAATAAGTATGCAAACAACTACGACTACCACAAAGCGTTGTGGCTGTTGAATCAAGATGCGATTTTGGAAAATGGGTTTCTGCTGATGAAAGAGGATGACAAATGGGTAAGTCCTGTAGGGACCCTGTTTTATGAATTCTATGAGAATGTCAGTGCTGTGGAAGAGCGGTTGCGAGAACATCGGAATGACTTGCAATGCGCTGTTCGCCGCGATGGTGCAGCTGTATTGTCGATTCAGGTTCCCGTTTTTACATTGGGAAATTCACAGTGTCCGTTGCCTTGGGATTATGCGGACGAAGTGGACACCATGAAGTTCTTGTTCGAACTATCTTAGCATCATGGAAAGGACCGGAATGGAACGAAAATTAACGAAAACAGGAGCGACGTCACTGGCTGCTTTATGTTGCTTGAGCATGTGGGTTGGCATCGGGTGCAGCACAGACATTGATCTGACCGCTCCTTACGAACGAACGCCCGTTGTGTTTAGCCTGCTGGAAGCAGCGCAAGACACTCAATGGGTTCGAATCAACCGCACGTGGTTGGGAGATGGGAATCAATTCGATGCGGCCATGGTACAGGATAGTAGCGAATACGATCGTGATGACTTGATCGTTGCCATGGATGAACGTTCGGGAGAGCAGGTCCTTCGGACGTGGCAGCTTCAGGATACCGTGATCGAAAACAAGTCAACGGACGGGATTTTCTACGGACCCAATCACCAAATGTGGTTTTTTGTCCCAGAGGGTGGTTTGGATTCCGAGGCCGAATATGACTTTAGCTTGGACATCGCTGATGGCACGCACGCAGAGGCTTCGACCAACATGATTGCGACGCAAGCAGGCAATATCACACAGCCTCCTCCTGGGGTCGTGAACTTTAAATTTAACTTCGCTAGCATTGGTAATCAGACGATATATCCGGACATCACCTTCAAGTGGTCATCTACAGAAGGAGCGAGCCAATACGATATTTCCATGCGGATTCATGTAACGGAACGGATTTGGGCTGATTTGGAACACACTCAACTGGTTGACGAATTGGATCGGATTATTGAGTGGCCGATGGGCTCTTTGCGGACTGATACGGATGAAGGCGGAGAAGTGCTCCAGAAAGAAGTGAACGGCGAACGATTCTTCACGACGTTGTCGACGCAATTGGTAGAAGATCCATACATCACGCGTGTTTTGGGTTCTTGGGACGAAGACGTTCAAATTGCCCGTGCGTTTGACTTTATCTTGACCATTGCCAACGAAGAGTTGGCGACATACCTCGAAATCAATAACCCTGTTACAGGGGTGATTCAGGAGCGTCCTGAATACACCAACATTAACGGAGGCTTGGGCTTGTTCGCTTCACGCGCGAGTCAGGGAGTTTATGGAGTTGGTTACACAACCAGTACCATCGAACAGTTGATGGAAGGTGATGCGACCGCAGCGTTGAATTTCTGCACGCCAAACCCATTCTCTGACTTTTTCTGCGACTGAATACTGCCATGGCTCATACACTATCGACCAAGCTTCAAGAGGCGACCATTGAACTTTCAATGGGGCTGTACACGATTCGGTTTCATGCGGAATCAGTTTTGGATTTGAATCACGTGAAGCGAGTAGAAGAGGCGCGTCGCGAGTTGGTCCGAGGTGGCGAAGGTCCTGTTCTTGTTTTGATTCCGAAGAACGTCGCGCTCGTGGAACAGGAGGCGTTGGCTTGGATGGGTTCGCCAGATGCCATGGCCGGTGTTCCGGCTCGGGCCATCGTGGTGCCGTCGTCCATTCAGGTTCTTCGCGATCGCATTCGATGGGCCTTGTTCAAACCTTCGGTTGCATTCCGCGTGTTCCGCAATCCCCAAGTCGCTAAAGGTTGGGTCTTGGATACCTGGTACGATGACCAAATCGGTCACGAAGTGGATGCTTTTGTCGGGCTAGAATCCGAAGAGTAGGGGCGCTGTCCGCAGCCGAATCCGTCTGGGAATTGGACCAGTTTTATTGCTGAATCACCACACGTTCTGTCATTCCGCTACGCGAAAGCAAGTAGGGTCCAGCTGCAAGGGATGCGGGAACGGTCCAGCTGTCCTCGTTTCCAGCCGCCACTTGCTGACCACTGATGTTCGAGAGAACCCATGGAGCATTGCTTTGTCCCCCCCATTGGATGCGTGATCCCGAACGTGCTGGGTTTGGATGCGCAATGGGATGGTCGGCCATTGCAACGGGTATGTCGTTCTGAGTTTGCAAATCTTGGTACGTAGAAAGCGTAGGGATGCCAAGCGTTGTTGTGATTTCGAGAAGCGGGAACCCCATGCCTTCTCCCCACCATTGATAGATGGTTTGAATGCGTTCGATGACAAACGGTTCGCCCAGTTGTTCAATCAAAATGCTGTCATTGGCCACCAGTTCGGTTTTGACCCTCAAAACATCGTAAGACCCACTCGGTAAAATCAGCGTGCCCCAACCGTCGGCTGTCACTTCACGCGTTTGATTGAGCCAATAGCCCAAGATCCCGGTCAAGTCCAAGGCAAAGGATCCGCTACTGGAAAACGTCTCTCCATACGAGAAAGGCAACGGGAAAAACTCATCGATGTCATCGTACGTCACGGGCAAGTCAAATCCCGAAGAGCTCAGGCCTATGCCAGCGATGGCATAATGGTCGTTCCCAGTTTGGTAAAAACTGTTGAAGCCATCCAAGGGAATGCCAATGTCGATGCCAAGATCTGGAAGTTCTGTAGGAAGAAAGAAATCACATTGATACGCTGAATTGAAGGGGCTATTGAAGGCCAATGATGCTGTGATGGATGCGTCGCTCATCGGGCTCGGTGTCACAGGTGCATCGCCCATAGAGGTTAAGTTGCTTGCGTCCCAGACGGCGTTTTCGCCCATGGTTTCCATGAGTCCAAAGTCTAAAACAACCGCATTTACCAGCGGGTAAGTCGTACCTCCTTGCGGCATATCTGCAGGTTCAAGGGTTACTTGGAATTGAGCAGCGTTTCCAAAGAGGACCGCGATGCCAACAAGCAGGGTGGTGCGAAAATGAGTCATTAGAGCAGGTATATTCAAATGTGAAGCTACAATTCTTCGTTCAAAGTAGCATCTCGTTTTTTTCGACGTTCTCCCCACGTGTTGAATTCGCGCTGAAAACGCAATCCTACACCTTGTGTAGTGGCTCCATCGGGCGATGACCATTCGGGGTTTTGTCTTGTGTGACCGGTGACTTGGAAATGGCCGTTTTGGTCCAAATCATAGCTAATGGTCATGTCCTGCAATTGGACGTTTTGGGTCGAAACTTGGCTCAGTTGATTGGTGCCGATTGCCCCTTCAACATGCAGCCTGTCATCGAGTAGTCGTGTGCTGAGGGCAACCGCTAAAGCTTGTTTACCGCGTGTCGGGTCATTGGCGTAATCAAATCCGATGTCCATGTCAGGGGAGATTTGAGAGACCCAATGGCCCAGTTGACTTGCGATAAATGCAGCACTTTTGTCTTGCATGTTTTCTCCACCAATGCCCGAAGAAATGGGGTCTGGGCTAAGGAATTGATTGAGAACGAGTAAGCTAAGTGCTTGGCGATTGAGCTCATCTTCGTTGATCAATGCACCTTCTACGAGGGATACGAGTTGGGGAGAAGCTTCGGGTAAATCAATTGAAAAGCCGATATCTGGTCGCATTAAAGCGCCCTGGAGTTCGAGATTGAGATGGATTGGAATGCGTCCGGGTAAATTAGCCTCATCGGGCAATAGGCCGTCTAAACTGCTGCGGATAGCGTAACGCGTATTCAAATCAATTTCGGCTTCGTAGGGGTCTCCGAACCAAGAGATGGTTCCACCCGGTTCAATATCAAATTGTTTGTTGATCAAATTCTGGAGCGTAAAAAAGTAGGCGCCTTCGACTACTTCCAATTGTCCGTTCATAGTAATTTGCTCAAAATCATTGATTGCAATGGCCAAATCCCCCGTGGTAACGCCCATGATTTCGTCTCCTACGCTTTCGTCGAAGATGATTCGAGCTACAGCGTCTTCTGTAACCTCCACGTTTAAATCGACTCGAAAGCGCGACAGATCTGGAGTGACTTTTTGAACGTCATCGGACGCTGTTAGGGGCTGATTGAAATGAATGAAGGAGGCGTACGAAGCGTCTGAGGCTCCATCTAAAGGGAGTGCGAAACGGGTTCCGGGACCGGTTTTTAATCGCGCCTCAATTTGAAGGTTGTTATCAAAACCGAATACGTTGACGTCTCCTGTGGCATACGCTGACCCGTAGAACCAATCGTTGTCTTCTCGCGAGAGGTTGAGCAGTTGAAAGGGGGTTTCTGCCTCCAATCCGACATCGAAATTCCATTGCTTGAAATGTTCGTGCATCACAGTGCCGTTGATGCGGGCCGTATGGCCATCTGAATCTTGGGCCTCCCATTGATCCAAGAAAAACTCATCGGGCTTGACGGAGCACTCTCCTTTTAAACGGTAAGTGCTTCCGAGGTAGTCAACAAATACTTTGGCTGAGTCTGAGGCGATGAAGCCTTCAATTAAAGGGAGAGAAGGCGTCCCGTCAATCGCGAGTTCACCGGAGACCTCGCCGCTCCACGTGACTGATTGAGGGGGCATCCAGGTGTTGAGCCAACCCAATGGGACGGATTCGAAGAAGACCGTGTTGCGCATGGCTTCGTTCGGGTTCAGGGGCACCCTTCCGTTTGCCGCAATGGGAGTTTCCGACGCTGTCTGTGCAGAAAGCCAATAGGAAGCTGATTTGAGATCACCGTTGACAATAAAATCGATGGTGTAGATGTCCAATGAATCGTAACCGAGTGACTGCCCGCTGCCGAATGCCGAGAATTCAGAGCGACCATCGACGCGGCACCATTCAAAAGCGGCCTCCAAGCCTTCTCCATGAAGCGCTGAGAAAGGGGGGGCGTAGAAACGCGGTAGAGTCTTCCCTGAAAGGTCAAGGAGCCAATTGCTTTCACCAGTGGATCGGTACATTCCCTCTGTTTTGATGGTCCAATCATTCGAGGCAAGAGCGAGGTTTTCACACTGAATTTCCACTCCTGAATCGACTTGCTTAATGACAAGTAAGTGCTGTTTGGAGTCAATTCTAAACACTTGGTTTCCAATAGGTAGGTGTGATTGAGTGAAGTTTAGGTCGAAGGTATTTTCGTCTGTCGACTCCACTGACCACTGTATTTCAGCGGTGTCGGAATCAGGCGATTTCCAAGAGGCATCAACCCACCACAGTGAATCTCCAGAAAAGCCCAAATGAGCTTCCTCAAGCCAGAGCTCACCCTCGTGTGAGACAGCGTCACACTGTGCATTTAAAAACACGTTGTGACCAGACTCCTTTGCGACAAACTGCATGCGCGTAGCCTGGTAGTCTCCCCATTTCACCTTCGGAAAGTCCAGATGGATTTCAGCACCGCCAGATTTGCTGTAGGCGGTCAGTTTTGAACCGGGATCAATGGAAAGGGGGATGTGAGCAAGAGTAGCAATGGGAGCAAATGAACGGATACGGCACTGGGCTTGAAGTTCAGGAGGGGCCTTGCGGCTGTGTGCTTTTTGATTTTTCAACTCATCAAGCCAGATTCTCCATCGCTTCCAATCGTTTTCTATCCTCAGCTGGCCATCTGTTAAATCCGAATTCCACGTGATGTCGCTAACAAGCGGGCTCCACTTCCCAGAAACATCCAATCGATCGAATGCCATGGGTCGGCCTTTCTCTAACAAATTGATTTGCCTCATTTCAAAAACCATGGAAAGTGCGTCGCTGCCATCCCCGCTTGCTCGAAGTGCTGATTGAGCATACAATTTCCAATCCTCGCGCTGGGATAGAAGAAGGGGTTGGAACCCCATCAAGCTATTTTGTGATTGCCAATTCCACGCTTCTGGCGACCACATTCCGTCCCAAGACATATCCAAAGGAAGCGGATTCTCGCGTGAAATGACGGTGCCGGTGGCCTTCCATTTTGCCGTTGAAGTGTCCGTAGTGTCCCGCTGTGCAGCCGCATTGGCCGTAGCATAGCCGCCATTCGAAAAACGCATTGTGGAGTTCCACGAAATAAAATGGGGTGTCCAGTCAAGATGCCCAGAAGCTTCCCAGGGATTTCCAAAGCCACGGTCTGAGTCTAGAAAAGGAGGCAGCTGTTGACCACTCCAATCAATGGCATCCGATTTAGGGCTCCAATCCAGTTCCAATTCAATCGGCTCAGCTTGCGCGTTCAAGCCCAGTTCACAGGCGACGTGAATCGTTTGATTTGTCGACCCCCACACGAGATTCCACCGGTCATTTTTAGATAGCATAGAATCCAATGGGGCGAGCCATGAAGCGGTGTTCACTGCTAGGGGAGTGGATTGCAATGAAGTCAAGCCTGCCGTTAGCAGCCCATGCATGCTGCCGCTCGTGACCCAATCTCCCGCGGCTAACTGATTCCATTGAGCGAATTCCAACGTTTTAATTCCGGGGATGCCGCTCCAATGATGAAGGGATGCCGTCCACCCATTGTGCTGTTCAAATCCCAACTTCAACTCTCCAAGAAGTGCAGTTTCTTCCAATTCTAAAGCAAGCCATTCGGACCAGTGTGCTGTTGCTCCTTGAGATGAAAGAAACGAACCTGCCCATTGAGGGAAATCGACTCCTTGTTCAATGGTAGCTGTTGCTTGTGCTTCCGAAATAGAGCGGGCATCCCATTGTCCGTCGGCTTCGCAAGCAATGGTGACGAGGTTGCTAGCAACAGAGCCTGCAGACCAGTGCCAAGTCGTGGAGTTCGCGTTCCAAATTCCCCCGGCATGCTCCAGATGCAAGGTGTCCTCACCCAAGATGCTGCTCCAAATATCCCCTTTGAAATCGGTCAGTTCAGCGTGTTGAGAATCGTGAAGTAGTTCAATGTCCACGCACTCAAACCGTTCAATAATAGCGGTGACATCCAAAGAGTCCGACTGAAATTGAATGGATAAGTTTTCAATGAGCAGACGCTCCAAAGCACCTTCCATCGCACGTGGAGAACCGGTTGGAGCTTTGCTTGCATTCATTTCCACCCAGCGCGTCACAGCTGAGGCATCCAGTGTTGCCCCAGATAAACGCAATTCCCCCAATTCCCAGCTCCCATTGACCCAGCGCCAATGCCCCAAGTTGACGGCTGCAAAGTTGAAAAGAAGCGTCTCCTCGAAAGGAACGCCAACGCGGCAATCGATCAGGGCGACCTCTTGGCTCCACCAATTGATCTTCAGGGAGTCAAATTCAAGTGTCAGTCCCTGTTGCTGTTCAAATGTGCTGGCCAAGGTCCTCGCGGCAGCAGCTTGCACTTTCTCGGATTGCAAGGCGATGAATGCGATGAAAAGCAAACTGAAGATTGTTGCGCCTATGCGCATCAGCCATTTGAGTAAGGTGCTTTTCATCCGAAGGGAAGTTACAAGTTCTGGTGTAGAAGCACCTAATTTTGTACCAACTTGTGATTCCCTTCGTTTCTCGTACCCCATGCTTTATACCTCATGCATTTTGGCCATTGAATCCTCGTGTGATGACACCTCTGTGGCTGTCATTCGTGGTCGACACGTCCTGTCCAATGTTGTAGCGAATCAGACAGTCCATGAGAATTATGGGGGAGTGGTGCCGGAATTGGCCAGTAGAGCCCATGCCCAGAACATTGTTCCGACCGTCGCAACTGCGCTGAAAGAGGCCGGGGTATCTCCTGAAGATTTGGATGCGGTCGCCTATACCCAAGGTCCGGGACTGATGGGGTCATTGCATGTGGGAGTCGCTTTTGCGAAGGCTTGGGCTTACGCATTGGGAAAACCTACGATTCCCGTGCATCACATGCATGCACACATTCTTGCGCATTTTCTTGAACCTGGAGACCCACCACAACTTCCCTTTTTGTGCCTGACTGTATCCGGAGGGCATACACAGCTGGTTCGCGTAAATGGCCCATTGGACTTGCAGGTCATAGGAACTACGCTAGATGATGCTGCTGGTGAGGCTTTTGATAAAATGGCCAAATTAATGGGGCTCCCGTACCCAGGAGGTCCTGAGATTGATCGTCTTGCAGCTGAAGGCGATCCTTTGGCCTTTGTCTTTACACGTCCTGTTGTCAAAGGACTGGACATGAGTTTTAGTGGGTTGAAAACTCAGATCTTGCATTTTTTACAGCGTGAAATGCAGTCGAATCCCCGTTTTGTTGATCAACGAAAAGCGGACATCGCTGCCAGCATACAGCATGCCATACTTGGGATTTTGATGAGTAAATTGGAATCGGCCGTTGCGTCTACAGGTATTCAAGAGGTGGCCATAGCAGGAGGGGTGTCTGCCAATCGCGGATTGCGCAGTGAACTTGAGAAAAGAAGGGACGAACTGAATTGGACGATTCACATTCCTCCCTTGTCATTTTGCACAGACAATGCTGCCATGATTGCCATGACCGGGGCGATTCAATTCGAAGCGGGATTTAGCGGCACCATCACAGACGCTCCAAACCCGCGTCTTCCTTTTTGAAATCACCATCGCCCTCTTTTGGAGGGGGCTCTAGGGCCCACAAAGGCAAACGTATTTGTGCAACCGTACCGCGCGAATACGGGTCCTGATCCGTAGGATTTCTCAATTCGAGTTTTCCCGGGTGTCTGAGCAGCTCCAAACGCTCTTTGATGATTGCAGTGCCCCTTGATTGGTGGTCTTCTTTTTTTGTCAACGCCTTTTTCGTCAGCCCTTTTCCGTTGTCATGCACTTGCAAAACCAATGACTCATCATCCCAAAATATGTGCAACTCAATCGCTGGGTTTTCTGCTGAAAGTCCAGAGAGTCCATGCCAAATCGCATTTTCTACTAGGGGTTGAAGCAGGAATTTTGGACACGGAGTGTGCGGGAGGCTGACTGTCGAATCGACGACGGACTTCCAAACGATGGGTTTGGTCAGTCGTATGGACTCCAAGTCGATGTATTGTCCAACGTGATCAAGCTCTTGTTGAATGGATATGATGTTCTTGTCGGTTGTTATAAAGCCCTGCATGAGCAGCTTCCGGAACCTCCGAAACACGTCGCTCGCTTTATCGCCTTGCTCAGTGAAAAGCAAGTGTTGGATGCCTGTGAGGACATTGAACAGGAAGTGAGGGTTCATCTGAGAACGCAGATTGTTGCGCTTGGCTTGACGAACCCGGTCTCTCAATGAAATGTTCTTTTTGACTTGGGCCACGCTTTGAATGAGCAGCTGCTCTTGAATGACCGCATTTTGCGCTGCTTTAGTCTGTCCCGGCACTCCGGCGACGAGAAGGAAGCGCACATACAAAAGAATAGATGCATGGCCGATGAGGATGGACCACCACATTGCAGAACGCGTGAGCTCAACCCAAGGCGAAGCCATCGGAAGTAGTTGGGACATCCAGCTGGTTACGGCTAAAACGACACCGAACCCCGATGCCACGACGAACCCTTTGACATGCAATGATTTGGGACTTCCACCCAATGGGGCAAAAAAAAGCGATAGAAAAAAAGCTGTAATCACAGCAAAACCGAGATGCAACGGAACGGCATCCATCCAAGTCTCAATTTCAACAGGCATGTCTAAATGTAGGCGTGCTTGAGGCGCTCTCGATAGAGCTTTTGTAAGCGTAAGGAATAAACTTGTTTGCGTTTAAAAAGGGTCTCTCTGAACACGTCAGACGTCGTCCTCTGCATACGCCTGACGCAATTCACTTTGCAACTTTCGGAGGTACTCCTCTTTCAGCCAGTTCTTATAATTATCCGTAGTCTTGGAGATGCATTTCGAGTATAACCGAACGCGATAAATGATGTCGCCTTCCAATTCTTTGATTAGATCAGAGGCGTCCCAAAAATCCTGACACAAATAGCGCACGATACTCACGTGATGCACGATGCTCCGTTCGATGGCTTCTTTAGGTCTGCCTCCTGATCGTGTCACTTCAACATACGCTTCGGCCATGTTGAAATCAGGATCTGGACCGCCTTCCAATCGTTTCATCAAATCATCGGAATATTCATAAACGAATTCTTCCTCAATCTCTTCATCCGAATACAGACCTTCAATGTAAGAGTTGGGCGACTTGAAAATATCGGCCCAATTCACATGTGTGTCCCACAATCCGAATCGGCGGGCATTGTTTCCCAAGTCGATGACGTTGAACTTCTTCTTGTGGGGCAGAACACGAGAGCCACGTCCAATCATTTGATGATACAAAGTCAGGGACTTGGTAGCACGATTCAAGATGATGGTTTCGACAGAAGGGGAGTCAAATCCAGTCGTTAAAATGGATACAGAGCTCAAAATCGCATCCTGCTTCTTTTCGAACCACTCCAAGATGTCGTGGCGTTCTTTTTCGCTGTGGGTGTTGTCCAAGTGCTTGCACTCATAGCCCTCCTCCTCGAACATGGCTTGCACAGACTTCGACGTGTTGATTCCATTATTGAAAATCAACGTTTTCGTGTTCTTAGCCTTCTCTTCGTATGCATAGAGCAGCTTTTCCTGCATCAGATAATTGCCGTACAAACGTTCCGAGCTGCTGACGGTATAATCGCCATTGATCCCGATTTTCAATGAACGTAAGTTGACATCGTAACTGTAGGTGATGGCTTCTGCCAAAAACTCTTGCTCGACTAACGCTGAGATGGATTCGCCAACGATCAACTCGTTGTAGTTGTCCTTCAAAGGCAGTTTGATGTTCGAACTGAGAGGTGTCGCAGTAACACCCAAAATATTTTGAGTAGCAAAATATCCAAAAAGCTTCCGGAAGCTGTTATAGTGGGCTTCGTCAATGATGACCAATCCCAAGTTCTCAAAATCGATGCGCTCATCGCTGAGTCGATTGTTGAGGGTTTCTACCATCGCTACATAACACCAAAAATCCTCGTCATCATCCAACTCCTTGACCTTGCTGTTGATGATTTTATTCGGGACGCCGACGTCCGTAAGCATCCGACTAG
>Ga0209632_10003969_pt1 | contig 13305 bp, 4 predicted proteins | sample COG_10_FD_184754 | JGI IMG/M metagenome (GOLD analysis project Ga0209632, IMG submission 184754) | Pelagic Microbial community sample from North Sea - COGITO 998_met_10 (SPAdes) (version 2) | ecosystem: Environmental > Aquatic > Marine > Neritic zone/Coastal water | place: Helgoland, sampling...
TCAGCAGACCCAAGTTTTGAATACAATAGACGTGTAACGATGTCTGCCGCGCATTGGTACGATGTCATGGGAACATCTGGTGAATGGGTGACGATTGAATACGACCTTGCCAATAACACTTGGCAATGGCAAAGAGATCGTGGTGAATCTGCTTCGGGTCCTTTGCGTGGAGATTACCACGATTGGGTTTCAAATACGGCAGTTCACATGCTCAGACTAGACGCATTTAATGACGCACAACATCCCGGTCAGTATCCAATTCACACCCGCGACGATGCCGACCTTGAAGTTGATTATATCCGCGCAAAGAAACGTGGCGTGCCAATCAACTTCGGAAATTCAATTGACGAGAATTTTGCATTCAACTCTGATTGGACTCGAACTGGGCTGATTCATCAGACAGGAACCGTTACTATTGGGACCGAGTATGCTTGGGCGAATGGCACTGCTAAACCTTCAGGAACTTCTCATCCGGGCTCTCAGGATGGGCGTGTTGATTTTCCGAAACTTCCTTATGTTCCTGTTGTGCTTTTCCAAAGATATGATGACTCTTCGGCTCTGGATCTATCATTTCCAGCCGGTGACAAAGAGTATTCGGTTGCTCATTGTGATATCACGTCTAACGCTCAGGTATGGAATCCTTTAACAAAATCATATCAAGCATCGACTAACACATCATACGGAAGTGAATTTAGAACCTTTGCATATTCTCGTGCTTCGGCTGACCACTTTGATTTGACATGCAGAAATGCAATTGCTCGTGATGGGTATGAGTGGCTATTCAATTATACACCACAGGAGCCTTATGTTGAAATATACAAAGGCGGAAATTATAATCCAGAAACAGAAAACCCAGAATCTTTTGTGATGTATCCTCAGACATCGCAGGCGGAAACCATCTCCGGCGCTCCGGGAGTTGTTACCAATCCCGGTCAACCGGGCACAAACATTCCAAATAGCCAAGATCATTCCGAAGTTTTTGTAGATGGCACTAATGATAATTATAGAATTCCTTCATTTGATAATGGTAGTACAGTGCATGGCGAGGAGTGGTCGCCCACGACACCCGGACATTCGGAAATTCATCCTCTTGATCAGATCACGGACCCGTGGTATCTTGGGTTTTCTCGACAAATACAGATGAACCCATATGCAGAGTCAATGCCTGACCCTGCCGCTCTTCATATTCCTTCTTTTGGAAACTATGATAGTTGGTATGCTCTTCCTATAGGGGTAGACCCACAGTTCACGCCCTACAAAAGCGCCGAGCCGGGTTTAAGGTGGCGCGGAAATCCTTCCGGGTACGCTGGCTCTGGGGACGACTGGTTAACTGACGTTCCAGAAATGTATTTGTCTGGGTGGTTTCATGACGATAGCAATCGAGGTACTGCTTTTGCTGGCGGCAGGATGAAGGATGGGACATTAGGGATTCGTAGAGGGAACATTATTACCGAAGATACCATACCAACAGAGGGCTGGGATCAGCATCAAGGAAGAGGCGCTCCGTATCCTCCCACAATCAATGCCACTTCATATGGTGCAGGCGGGGATATTGGTCTTGGAACTTATACTGACCTTGCTACTGCATTGGATTATTCTGCCCGCGATTACTCTGATGGAAAGCTAGGATATTTTGCAAACTACACGGGAACTGACAAGGGCAATTGTCTTCCGACGTTCGACTGGGCAAATAAGTTTGGCGACTGGAATGTTCCCCAGTTTAATAATTTTTATCAATATGATGAGAATGTAGGCGCAGGGTCATATGTATCTTTCAAGGATGCAATAGGCACATCTTGGACAGAGAAAAATACAAAGTTTCTTGATGATTCTATGTGGCTGGGCTATGCAAACAATCGAAATGAATATAAGGGTGACATCTGGCACCCACAGGCACCCACCAAAACATATGATGAAATGTCTGGTGTTTTTGGTTTCGGTGGAACTATCAAGAATCAAGGAGACTGGGCTCATTTTGCCGGAGTGGGAGGAGGTCTATCCAATGACCGTAACAACAGAGACGGCGGCGCATTCACCATTCATCCACAGGATAGCTATCTGGGTATTCAGGCTGTATCTAGATATGATGCTCCGCCGCCCGGTAAGGAATACTATTATAATAACGGCTCTCCTGATTACAAAACACCCTTTCATCCACATATAAGATTTAGAAACCGATATGGATATCGACCGGGGACACACTTCAATGATGCCTTATTTGGGGAACAGATTGGTGACGTAAACAAAACCCAGAATGTTAAATTGCATGATGGCTCGTCCGATATAAATAACAGGTTTTCAAAAGATGGGTTGCATGAAGCGGGCTTTGCGGGCCCAGGCTCGTCTTATCTTTATGGCGCACCTCATAATTACGGGAGAATGGGTGCATTGTCTCCATCCCACAATCTTAAAACTGTTTCTGGTGTTGATAGGCTTGTGGCAAAAATAGCACAAGGGAATCTGACCCCGCCCGGTAGGTTTTGGAGAGCGCCTCTTAATAACAAAACAGATGCCGCAGCCGAAGACATCAAGTCACCTTCATGGACAGAACCGCAGACAGGATATAATGGGCACAAGGATTCGTTTGTTGTTTCTCGATGGTACACTTATCCCGGTGCGACATTTGCATATGACATCTCAAACTTTTCTGGGCCCTCACACTACGATGCATGGTACAAGAACGATCAGACCGATGAAGTCCTAGACTATAAGAGAAGAGATTATCCGCAACTCTATTCCGGCGGCTGGGGAAATTATGGATACTTCCCAACACAAGAACAGTTGGATGTCGGAAAGGGTGCCACCAGATTATTTCCTGAAGTTCCTAAGTCAGCCACAAAAATTGACCTTGCTAGTTTTTATTCGCTTAGGGATACGAATTTGGCGCGGAACTGGGAGCTTACTTCAAGCACGCTTAATTACGGATCTCATTTCCTCGGCAGCTTCAATTATCAAGCCATACTTCCCATAGCCAAGGCTGAAACTCTTGATGGCGGGACTTCAGCAATATACAAAAAAACGATGATTCATGCGAGAGCCGAACTCATCCCGGCTGACGGCACTTCTGATATTTCAGCCTATTCAGATTTTGAGGTGCCTTTTTTTGATGGTACTCGGTTTAACGTCGTACCTGTTAGGTCTTATTTTTCTCCGAATCTTATGCATTTAGACAAGCATGTTTCGAGAACTTTTGGGATACCTAATGAGATTGCAGGGGATTATTATGTTACATCCACGAGACACAATGAGCGTGGAGCCCACCCCGATGTTCCCGGCGATACTCATCATTCGGACACCCTTTTAAGGCATAATATTAAAACCGATGCTACGTTTGGAGATTATGAGAAATTAATTCACACCAAAGAATTTGATTTGAATCCAGCAAATTACCATGAATATTATCATCCCACCTTAAACCCGAATCCGGGCACAAATCCTGTCGCAACGTCTACTGTTGGAAAGCCGCATCCTGATCATAAGCTGATCGACTATCTTAGAGCCCAAGGAGTTGAGACTTTAAATCTAGCGCCCGGAGAGGCAATTCCCATCAAAGCAGATAAATATTTTGCGGGAATGGCATTTGAGGGATTCAACTCAGCAACAGGTGCGTTCAATGCTCACCGATTTGAATTTAAAATCAAGAAAACAAAGTCGCATATCAATCATTTCCGGCAAAGTTATGAATATAATCTTCCGGGGAAATCTCCCCATAGAGCAGACACTCTCCGTTCGATAGGGTATGGTCTAGTCACAAATCATTATGGGTTTGACACTTTTGATACTCCTCCACCTGCTGCACATTCTTATTTTGATGGGCGTCAACTTGGCGGCGGGATGAGTTTTTTGAAAAACAAATATGATGCGTATTTTAAAAATGAAACTACTGGAGATCTTTATTCATCTCTTTACAATTCTGGTGTCATTCATGATGAAGATAAAATGACCCAGAGTAGGGGTTCATATACTGGCAGGAAGGTTCATCCTGTAAATAGACCGGGCACAGCAAATGTTTGGTTTGGTGCTACTGATCGTTGGACACAGCCGATTCTTGATCTTGCCGGACGGATATCAGGAAACCCTGATCCAGATCCAGACTATTGGTATGTCGATGAAGGAAATCGCTTGGCAGCGAAAGCACCACTAGGAGTATACGACGCCGATGGTCCCGACGGATTTGCGTCATATACATATCATCCTGATTATGGTCGAGAATCCTATGAAACTGCATATGACCGCGATCTAATTTCTGACTTTGCAAATAGTTCATTCTATCGTCGAGGATATACTCCGGGGATATCGTCTGCCTTTCCGGCGGGGTCAGAAGACTTTGATCCCGACCCCGCTAGTTATTCTTACGATCAATACGAAGGGCAAACGGGGTCTGCGTGGTATCTTACCTCTCTTTCTACATCAATTTCAAGACATGGTAGAGATGCTATGGTCGATGGAATCATAGGGGCAGTTGAAGTCTCCAATACATATTCTGCGGATCAAAAGGCAAGATACTTTAATACCGTTACAAATCAGTGGGAGTATTGGTTGACTGGCGCAGATGCGCTGCCAAAAAAGGGATATTATGCTCTTGGTGGCAAGACTCTAAAATATCGCCCAGCAAAATCACAAGGAGCAACACCAGAGACACAAATGTATGGTGCCTATCATGGTGCCCCTTGGAATAGATTTAGTGATGCTGTTCCATTCTTTGGTGGTCTTGGAGCAGGCTATACGTCAACTGCAAATTACTGGGAGGATGATGTTCTTCCGGGGATGTGTAAAGCGGACAATGCACTAACGAGTTGGGGAACAGTGGACCTCTCTAAATTTGATCATAATCACATTGGATACCGATGGCATAATGATGCATGGCACAGCGGCACCCCGGCAGAAGTCGCAAAACTAGCAAGGTCAACTATTTGGGCACCCTCCAATTCCGACAAATTTTATTCTGAGGAGTCTGGTGCTACTGATCTTGATAAAAAAGGTTATGGGGTAGATTCTTCTGGGAGTGGTAAAACCAGAATTACTGCACATCAAAAGGGTGGAACCTATGATGGATTTAAACTCCATGAACGTCCAGAATTTCAACCCGTGTCTGGAGACGGAAGATACTTTGGTGGTGTTGGTGGCGTAGACAATTGGGGAGGAACATCATATAACACATGGGGCCCGGGTATGTGTGTCACGCCGACAGTGTGGGACTTGAAGTGGAGCAGCATTCAACATCCGTTTGGCATAACACCTTCTGCCGAACAGGACGCCAATACTTTTTATGGTTCGACTTCAATCGAGAATCAAACCTCGTATATTGGTGGGGCACCTAACGTCCGAGTTCTTCTTAATGACTCTGGATCTGATTATGATTCAGCAAACACGTGGTCTGTTGGTACACCGCCGAAAAACTATGATTGGGCAATCGGCGGAAGTCAGATTCAGAGCAACTATTGGGATCGAACGCTGAAGATTAAGGATTTGGAATATACTGATGGAAAAACTACAGTATCTTCCCCGTCAACAGGAAGATCACTTACTCATGCAAACAACGGTGTGCAGGCTGTTATATCATTGAAGGCGAAGGCATTATACCCCGGCGGCGGCGGATTGTATATTGCATTAGAAGATAATGGAGTTGTACCAAGATCCGGTAATTTTGGCTGGCTTTTGACGGACACATTGATAATAAAAAATGCACCATCTGGAACAGAATGGGAAGTTAATTTAGTGGAAAATACTTGGTCGGGCGGGATTTTCAATAACACACTCTGGAATGGAAATGCCTTTGGACCCATTCTTTTGCAAACATCAGATCCCGGCTTACCCGCAAGTGATGAAGAAACCGCTGATACAACAATTGATCAACACCCACAACTTGTTCTATACAACAAGACACTCGCAGAAGATCCGTCGCGACATCCTGCCAATGCATTCAAAGCCAACACCACATATCACTTCCAGTATATGTACGACGAAACAAAGATAGATCCGCCTAAGTATAGGTATTGGGTATTGAGAATACCTGCTGGATTGGATGCATATAACGGAGAGAATCTTCTATAATGGATCGTGTAGTCTTAGGTAAAGCGACAACAAATACAACGAGTACGACGTATAGTCGATCTGAAAAGTCGGGGCTTTTTATTTCTGCTCCGGGTGCAAACGTACATAATTGTTCTGACGGTGATTTGATTTTCGATAGCACTTCTGCGGGCATTGTTCAAATTCTAGGTCGTGGACGAGCCTTGGTTCCAAAGCAAGTATATGATAAAGGGCTTTATGGTGAAGAAGGGGTGATCACAGAAAGCAATTGGAACTCAGTGGATCGCAGTATTCCTCGTGAATTGAATCCAAAGACAAGCTGGGTGTTTGATGCTATTCTACAAGTGTCTTCTGAATCTAAAAAGATCAAAGCCAATTGGAATACTGCCACGGCATATGCCAAAGCAGGGGGAATCGGAGAGAGTAGTTATGCAGGCACACGCAAAGCCAGCCAACTTGACAATTTTCCGTGGATGCTTCCCGGTCTAGGTGTATATGATAATGAGCTTGCTATTCGGTCTATGATTAAAAAGATGTGGAGGATCACAACTATTTTTCCTGATCTTAGGCATCTTACGTGGACAATTAAACCGAACCCCTCCCATCAACATGGTATTAAGGGGCTTCAGTCATGGCTTCTTAAATATAACGTAGACCCAGATGATGCGGCGACGTGGTGGAGTCCTGAACCTAGTGAGATTCTCCTCTTTGTGCCAGCAGTACCGCTCAACGGCCCAAAAATACCCACTTGGTTTACTAGAGTCCCCTACTCGGACAACAACATCTCCTTCATCCCGTCAGCAGCCGACCGTGATGGTGTGTATGTTCATCGAAATAACCTTCATGGTTCATCGCTCGGCCTCGGGCACGCACCCATAATGCTCGGCAACAGCGATAATGATGTTTATAAGTTAATCCCTGACGAATGGATGAACGAATGGAATGCCCATGCAGCGGGAAGACCCTACTCATCATTGGGTGTGGGTGATTTTGGTGCAGAGATGATGGTTCGCGATCGACCAAAAATATGGAGGGCTTTGTCTACGGCAGGCGAGCCCTACGACGAGAATTCATTGAAGCAGGATTTTCTTCAAATTCTGAGCATCTTTGCGTGGTCGTATGAAAACTTTGGAAAATTTCTTGAGAGAAAAAATCCCGCAGCGGTTAGCTTTTATGATCCAGAACAGACTACCCCCTCCGCGCAATGGCAAGGTCGCTACACTACGACTGCGCCAGCAGGAACCTATAGAATCTTTGACCTTCTTGTGGAACAAGATGATCCTACAAATGGCGACTACACAAATTTAAGGGGTGTTGCTCCATACCATCATTATGACACAGGTCATTTGGATGCAAAGTATTTTACAGACTTCAATACGACATCGAATTGGGGCTACACTCAATGGAGAAATGGTGAAGTAGAAATATCTACTGGGGTCGAGCCTCCAGATGGCGTGCCGGTTCAAGTTTGGTGGAATTCTATTTCCCGCCCGACTGGAAACACTTCAACTAATCTAAGTTTTCTGGATATTCGTGACCACTTTGCGAAACAATCGACTTCAAGCGAGCGATTGACTGCACTAAAGCCGGGAATTTCAAGTGTCCGCGCAAACACTTATGTTGAAAACAACGAGGTTAAATTAAGAATCACTCAACCCTCTACAGAAGATACATCAGAAGTTTATTATACTGTTTTCAGGGAACCTGCTGTCGCTTTAATTGGAGGAGCTGCTTCAGCGGCGAGTGTCGCCGCCGAGGCGATAGCTGATGAAGGTCTTCCGGCTGGTGTAGTCACAGGAGATACTATTTTATCCGAGAAATCATACAATACTACATTTGTTCTTAACATCACAGACACAAATGACCCCACTTTCCCCGGAGATAATCATGCTGGAAGACGACAATCCGTTGGAGTAGATTGGGACGGATCAACAAGAACCGACTATGGTCGATATTATTCTGTAGTGTTTCCCGATGATTTTGTCAAAACCAAATTTTCCTTAGATGATCCATTCAGAGACTATAGAGATCCCACTGGGAGAATTTCTTCTGGGTTTGCAGTCACATTGAATATCCCCGAGGGTGTTGAATTGAGTGGTAATGGTCATGGCAATTATGTTTTGCCTGATGAAATTCTTGGAAGTGATAGGTATTATGGTGCCAACGAATACGGCCCGAAAGATACTTATGGTAGACCTAGTTGGGATAGGTTTGGGATGATTGATCCTTGTATCAAATTGAATTTGGCTTCGACTGAGTGGACAGATGATGCATTACAAGACCTCCTGATACGAATTGAAAACAATGGAGTGCTTGTTGGTGCAGGTGGGTATGGTCAATACGGGCAGTCCACCCCCCAGAATACAAAACAGATTCAAAATTCATCAAACCCCGGTGGAGGTGGAGGTGGAGGTGCTGGATACCATCCTCCGTTAAAGGTAGAATCTCCAACTTCTGATTGGATTGGTGCTGCCAATAATTTTACTCACCCCAGTTTGGGTGATTACGAAGCTATACGAGATTTGGGAATTTCGGGTCGCCTAGATGAACATAGAGAATCCCAAGGCTATGATGGTTCTACTATAGAATTGGATATGCATAGGGGAGCGATTTCAACTCATTGGCAGGGTCCAAACAACTATGTAGAATGGGGGGTTGGTGGAAGGAATGAGCTTGCGAATTACTATACGGGGATGAATAAAATAACAATAGATTCTCTTGGACCCGGAAAGCCCGGAACTGGATACTTGGGGATGGCTGGAGGGTCGCTTTTAGATAAAACTTATTTTGCTTCAGATAGATCATATTTGCAACTATACCTTCCATCAGACTTACCTTATTGGGACACTCTTCTGGAAAGAGTTGATGCTTTTGGTCGATATGACGATGATCTTTATGTGCGCCTCCCCGGAACCTATCACGTTGCTGCTTTTGGGTCGGAAAGCAAGGGCACTGCACGAGGAGGACCAATGGAACAGCGAGGATTTGAAGGATCTGCTGGGACAAAAACTTCTGGTGGTTCTGGTGGTGGTGCCGGTGATTTTCCGACAAAAGGAACTCCGCAAGATACGATAAATCAAATCAAATGGACTGGCGAAGGTGAATCATCTTTAATATGGCATAATGGAGTCACCGGAGATTTTAATTCCGGGCAACCCGGAGCAGGGCATGGAGGTTCTTTGGTGTACCTATATGCAAACACAGAAACTGTGGGTCTTGGCGGAACAATAGTACGACTGATAAATAATGTAACAGGGGTAATGAAGTCTGGTGGAGGTGGCGGATCAGCAGGATCAGATACAGGGGGTTTGCGTGGTGGTAACTTAGGAAGGCCTGGAGGTTTGCCTGTAGGAGCTGTTGGGTCTTTAAGTAATCTAGTAGGTAAAGATGCTAATACAGCAACAAAAGAAAATAATGGCAGTTTTTGGGCTAATCATTCAAGACGAGGAGAACCGGGAAAACTCGTTTGGTGGAACTCTGATAACCTAATATCTGACTACACTATTCAAAACAGTTCGCAGAGCATTGACAATTCGATTGATGGTCTGGATTACAATACTCAAATTCAAGGTTGGGATTATGTATCATATTCTCCGAATATTGTGATAACAACTCTTGATAATCCAGTATGGGCTATTTCGGGTCTACAGTTCTGGTCGAGACATATAGACAGTAACTCGGGAAAGTTGGTATATACTGCTATGGGCGAGCAGAGTTTTAGTGACTATGTTAATCAGATCACCAGCCCAATAATAGTTTAACAAGAATGGACGATGACATCGTGGCAATAAAAACAACTATACATAGTATAGACACATATTCACATACGGCAAATATAACAGTTGTAGATCAGGATGGTTATGTTGTTGCAGAAGCCCAAAATTATCATGTTGAGTTGGATGAAAACTTGGTGTTGAATTCTACTTGGTTGTTAGATTTCACAAAATATGTTATTATGAGAAGTCGATTAGATAGGTTGGACAGAGCGGAGAATGATTTAGTATGAGACAGAATAGATTTATTGCAACTAAAGATCATTTCCTGATTATTGCGGCATCCAATGAACTTGGGGATGAATTGTGGGCAGGGCATCTGGAATTTCGTGGAGCAAAATTTTCGACACAGACAACAAATGCAATGGGATTTCTTGTTAAGGGGTCTGTCAATTCGTTCATAAATACTTCGGATCAGGGAGAAGATTGGCATCATTATGCAGAGGCATCTCATCCTGTTATGATGATTCGAGATAAAGGCTTTACTAATTTTGGGATTGTCTCTACTTCAGATGAAACTGTGTTTGGTTCGATACTGACCAAGAAGTCTGTTTTTTCTGGGCAAAATGAAGCACTTGTGGCAGGTAGTATAAAACATCTAGAAAGATTATCCATCGAAAGCTCGGAAGGAAAAACCGTAAATGTTGCTCAAAAATGTAAGGCATATCAAAAGAGGGATCTTAGCACCTTTGAGTCAATAGAGCAATTGCCAATAGACATACACACAATCTCGGATTCTGATATTCAGATTGACATAGAAGAAGAGAGCCCATAATGCCGGTGAATCGCGTAGTTTTAGGAAACAGGGGAGGCGGAACCCAAGTCGGCCCGTTAGGCGAGATCGTCTCAGCGAGTGTTTATGGTTACTGGCCAGATGGTAGGCCAGCCACTACTCCAAGCCCGCCGTATTTAATCGTGCGAGACGAATCTCCTTCCAATTATCAAATAGGTGATGTCCTAGAGATTACTGGTTTTAGTGATGGGTCTACGCAAACGGTCACAATCACCTCGGCTGCGGCTGGTGCGGGCGGGATTGTTACAAACTTTGAGATAAACACGAAGTTGACGCTGAATGGAGTCGCTGCCACCCTGCAACAGATGCGGGCTGAAACCGGCTGGCCAGCCGGGTTCATTGTTACCAACCTAACATCATCTGAAAGAGGGGGTCGTGTTGAAGATGGTGAAACTTTGCCAGACGATTACGGGCTGTTTGTTTCAAAATCCGGTGATGATGTCCTCACTGTGCCATCAGAAGATTTGGCATTCGATTCTTCCGCTCCCGGCTTGGCAACCCTCCGAGTTATTCAGACAGGAACCTTTCAGATACAATGTAAAAAGACTTACATGGGAAAGAAGGGTAACCTTGAGATTGCTTCAGACGAACAGATGCGAGCAAATGCAGAATATACAAGGATGTATCCATTTGAATTAGACACTCAATCCGATGCGGATTTTTATTCATCCTCCGAAGAAAACCCGGACACTGCGGAACTTGGGTTCAAAGAGGGGCAGACAGAGTTCACTGGAGAGGGTTATGCCCATCAAAACATTCAAAACGTATACTGTGATTACGGTTCCACTACAATTGAATTCAATCCGCCATTGCCTGACAACATAAAAACCCCATTCGTTTCTGTGAACTTTGCTGTGGCAAATAATTCCGGGCATTTTCACCCTTGGTATGCGAATGTAACATGCACACCCGGTCAAGAAGATTATCAATGGCAGTATGCAAATAGTCAGCATTGTGTGCATATGGACTCGGCCTGGTTTCGGGGGAAGTGGACGTTCAGGGAGAGAACCTTTGCCCCCTTCGGAACAAATTTGAACAATGATTATGGAACAGACCAGAGTGTTCTTCTTAACACAGCCGGATCAGAAGTGTCTGGAGAAAATCAATTTGGATTGAATGTTCCGGGGAAGACGGGGGTTCTTCTCACGGACACTAATTTTGTTTATCCATTTTCATTTAATCAAGGAGGCGCAACCCGCCCCAATGAAATTGGAGGAGTGGGGTCAGCACTAGGTCTTGATTTAAATTCTCCTTCTTCGGTGTGGGGGGGTGCATTCAAATCCTTTGCAGGTATGCAGGGTGTTAGTTACTTTGCGAATAATACCCATTTGAAGATTGATGCCTTCATGACACCAACACATACTCCGACTCCTTTTGAGACAGAGATTGTGAAGACCCGCGAAGTGAATCCTGCTGCTGGTGCCGATGCGTCTCAATATGATGCCTATGGTAATATCGTGATAAATGATGGAACAGGTGCCGCATGGGATTCTGGGTATGGTGCTGGTTATAAAGAAAAGCTGCCAAGAATGTTTCGCACAAAATATTGGGATGGATCACAGACCGAATTTGAATGGACTCCGCTTGGGCACGCAAACGGCGCTTTTAATATTGCATTTTCTAGATCCGTCGCGACCAATGATCTTCAACCAAGTTCCGGGCCTGATATACAAGATCAATTGAGGGATGAAAGTGTGGCTATGGGGTTTGATGTATCAGATACTAAGATTATGACAGACCATTCTCTGCTATTGGCAGCGACCTATGGCGATTATAATCCTATTGCATATATGGGTCGGACATCAGACAATCAGCATTCTCCCTTTTGGGCAATAATCAATAAGGGGACTCGATTCCCGAATCAATTGCCCTCCACCGAAGGAAAAGGATACCCCTCCAATTCTCAATATGAACCCGGCGATGCCTTTTTGAAGACGCGAACATTTCAGGGGCAACCAACAGGTCTGGATTCTTTTTGGAACTCGTTTTCAAACAACACATCTCAGTGGGTATCTTCCAATACGCCCTATGGGGAGTTTTACTATGCAGATGGTGGATATGCAATGGACATTTCGGCAGTACATAATTATGATCAAACGAGCGAAGACGAAAACGTGCCTCTGCGAACCGCAACGTCCAAGCTCATAAAGGTTCTTCCGACAGATAACAACATTCAGTCTCAATCTCTTGCCAAACATAATTGGCACGGAGGAAATCCAAAAGCAGGCGTTGGAACAGAAGGTCGCCGATTTGGGTTTGGTGGTGCCGGATCGGCTGAAGCTCTTGGTGGTGAAGGAGAGGGTGTGTTTGACACCTATATAGGAAAGTATATTGTATATGATCTTGAAGGGAGTGATACCAATGTCTAACAAGACGATCTATGTTTATGATTCATCCACAGGAAAAGTTAAATACACCATTGAAGATGTCAGCCCCGATCATGTGAAAAATATGAACAAGAAGGGTGATGAATTCTATGTCGGAGATCCGGGTCAAAGATTGGCTGGGACGTTTGTTAAGAAAGATCCCGGCAGTGGTCTTCCTATTGGAATTACTCCAATACAACATATGACATTTGTAAATATAAACAAACACACGATTGTCGCGAACGGAACTGATGAGGCAGTAGTTTCGGGGCTGTTAAGTGGGATGTCGGTGGACATAAACCATGAATACACATATCAGGTTGAGTCGGAAGACGACAAG
>Ga0209632_10003971_pt1 | contig 13303 bp, 7 predicted proteins | sample COG_10_FD_184754 | JGI IMG/M metagenome (GOLD analysis project Ga0209632, IMG submission 184754) | Pelagic Microbial community sample from North Sea - COGITO 998_met_10 (SPAdes) (version 2) | ecosystem: Environmental > Aquatic > Marine > Neritic zone/Coastal water | place: Helgoland, sampling...
CCCACATAATATCCACATGTCCCTATTTGCTGGTTTTGTATCTCATCGTGAATATACACCAATAAATCACGTTTATGAGACAGTATCATGATCTGATTATCACTGTTCTCTGTGATCAAGTCTTGAATCACGCGTACTAAAAATCGGCATCTCGGTAAATGGTCGCTTATACGTGATACCATCGTACTGTATTTCACATTCCCACGGAAGTCGTATTCCACTGTATTGAATTCTATGTCATGTGCATCTTCATACTGAATCCCCCTCACTTGAACTACATCACTATCTGTTCGTTCCTCATGGTATATTTTTGGACCTATGAACATGTACAATATATCCGTCAGCCCATCTTTTCGATCCACGGTTGCGGATATACCCAACATACAAGGTGTAACCACTTTCGTCAATGTTTTCGAAAACTCTTCTGAACCAATACGATGAACCTCGTCTATTATGGTCAGCCCGAAACTACAAAATGTATCCATACCATATTCTCGATTATATATTGTTTGTATCATACCAATCACAATGTCCTTTTGTTGGATATCAAAGGTCGATGCTTGGATGATTCCGACACGAGCATCTGGCAAAAAATCACGTATGCGGTCGATCCATTGGTTCATTAAAAATTCTTTGTGGACCAATATCAAGGTTTTCTTCTGCAATTTGTGTATGATATTCAGAGACATAATCGTATTATGAGTCACGGTAAAATCGCCCAATACGAAACGACGATTTCCATCAATCTCAAATCCGTAATAATCATCTTCTTTCAATTGTTGCAATTGAATTTGGTACGTTAAAGGGTCTTGTTGTAATTTCTGCAGACGTGTTTTTTTTGTTACTGGTATCTTTTCCAGGTTGTTTCCGTATATATTGGTACAATAATATGTCCCTGTCTTTGTCTTTGTCTCGTTCGTACATGTGGTTTTGAATGCGGCAAATCCCAAACTCCGTGCGACAAATATAATGTCATCTAGTAACTCTTCACATTCTTGGGTTATCTCATATTTGTTGTCATGATCGGTGTCTTTGTTTTTGTCTTTTTCTTTTGCATCAATCAAACCAGCGATCAGTTTTAAACGGCATCCTTTACTCGTCGTTTTGTATATGTGTGGAATATGTTTGTTTTGTAGCATATTAGAGACATGTAGATATTCGTGGAAAAGATCACCGGGGGTATATGAATAACCATCACCTAACCACAGTCCCAGTAAATATGGGTCTACTGGCAATGGTTCTTTTTGTAAAGGAAATTCCACCGGAACACGATACCCTACCAATGGACCATCCTTTTCATGGTAATGATTGGGTAGTTTTAAAAAATCGGCCACACTTATATCAAGTATATCGTCTTTTTTTAAGTTTAAGTTTGTGTTTGTGTTTGTGTTTGTGTTTGGACTACAACATTTTAAAGATAGAATATGACTTTCATTTACTACATACCCTTCGTGCGTTTTTGAACACACGCGGTACATTGTTTCTCTTCCTCTTGCCAAACTCAATATGTTGCGTGGTGTAGAATCGTCGCCCATTAACACATCACCATGCTTAATGTCTTGTACCATTTTGATTGTCCCGTCAAACATCAAAACAGGAGTATCTTTTCCGAGACATTTACCTCTTCCACATGGTACTTCCAGTATACCACCACCTCCATGTGGGTTTTGCGACACATGATCCGTATACACTTTTACTATTTTCTCCTGATAATCACGTAATTCGTTTACAAATGGAACGTCAATCGAATCACCCGGTGATAGTTTTGTTGTAGGTGGCTCTCCGAACTTTTCCACACCAAAAAAACGCGGAACATATAGTTTTCCGGCGTTTTCTCTGTAGACTGGTATCTTGACCACGTCTTGCTTTTTCATACCGAAACTCTCTTTCGGGCTTAGTATCAACTCATTACGTATGTTTTCCAATGTTTCTGGATTCATGTTTTTTTTTAATATTGTGTAGCCTTTTTGACCAATGTAACATTGCGATAGATCCATGTTACATTGTTAGTACGATTTACGTTTATACTTTTTGTAATAATACTTTACACAGTGCTTTACACAGTCATTTATCTATTCTATACGCAAATACGATAATATGTACTGTTGAGTGAAGTCGGGCTTTTTCGTGTTATTTTGCATACTTGCCCCGGGCGCATACACATGACCAATGCCTGTGGATCGTATCTTGATATAGCCGGCATTTGTGATGGATTTGATATGTTGTATTGCTGAAACAAGTTATCACTCTCCGTTTGTGACAATATCCGCATAGACGGAACTAAGAAATGATCTAATATGTTAAACTGCAATCGCTTAATGTTTAACACGACTACAAATATCTTGTCCTTTTTATACAAATGATCTAAACTCGATTGCAAAGAGTCGGTTGGCTCACCATCATATATGATAACCAATGTATCGTTTGTTGATAATGTATCAGAAAGATGGAATAAATCTTCCACAATGGGCCGAAGTGAACTATCTGTTAAATTTCCTTTGAGAAAATAATTTACATACACTTTCGATGCATCTGTAGTCGTATCTTCTTTCTGTAGTAACATATCCAACTGATCTGTCGCATACATCGCATCCACTTCGTTTATGTTGAATCCTTCGTAGTCGGAAGAAACATAGTTCAATGTTGTTCCTAGAATGTCCAATATGTTCTTCCGGGAATTGAATATTTGCAATACCTTGTTATGACTCGTCATTATACAGTTTATATACTTATTGGATATTTTCTTTGTATCAATTTTTCAATTTTTGTTTTCTGTGATTTCCCCTTCATCGATTGTTTCAAAACAAAATAAAAGTATATTTTGTTTTTATGGTTTGTTTTTATGGTTTATGTTTATGGTTTATGTTTATGGTTTAAGCAATCTTGAAGATCACTTTGTATGTTCGTGTTCCAAGTACAATCATCAAAAAAATATTTTTGTAGCGATCTGATCCCCGAACTCCGGCGGCCTTCGGTCGCCCAGGAGCGCGAAGCGCGACTTTCTACAATATAATACAAAAAACAATCACATTTTTCGGTTGAAATTACCGATATTCCCATAATTTTATTTTTGTTTTATTCAGTATTTTTGTTTTCGAAACAAAACGCAAGTAGAGTCATTTTTTTGTGGCATTTGTTTGTAAAAATCCATAATAAATATCGATTTTGTTTTGGTAATTGCGGTATTTACGCAATTTTTGAGTTTTTTGTGTTTTGTAAAAGTGTTTTGTTTTGGTAAAATGAGAAAGTGTATTTTTTTGATGTTTTTTTTTGGAAGGACTTCCAAAAATCAGATTTTGTAAAAATTGCGGGAATTTGGATCTTTGGATCATAAAAAATATATTTTTTCAATCCCCGAAACGGCGGCCTTAGCGCGCGAAGCGCGACTTCCCACAACAATATAACCTAAAATCGATCACATTTTGGGTTGAAATTACCGATATTCCCATAATTTTATTTTTGTTTTTATCTTGTATTTTTGTTTTTGAAACAAACGCAAGTAGAGTCATTTTATTGTTGCATTTGTTTGTAAAAATCCATAATAAATATCGATTTTGTTTTGGTAATTGCGGTATTTACGCAATTTTTGAGTTTTTCGTGTTTTGTAAAAGTGTTTTGTTTTGGTAAAATGAGAAAGTGTATTTTTTCGATGTTTTTTTTTGGAAGGACTTCCAAAAATCAGATTTCTCAGAAATTGCGGGAATTTTCATCGATAATCGAAACTATATTTTTTGTAGTTCTGTTGATCCCCGAAAAACGGAAACGCGACTTTGGATAGAAATTAAAAATTGATATAATTGTAGCATATATCAATTTATTGCTTTTTTACAATGATTGGTTCATTAAAATTTATATTTGTAGGTTCTTGTGGAATATCGTAATCTTGAGGTTGTTCGATTGTGGCAGAAGGTGTCACGTGAATCTGTGGTGTTTGACTATTTATCGGATCTACCCCTTGAGAATTGTCATTTCCGTCTGTGATTACTTTAATTACAGGATTAAAATTGATGTTCGTTCGGTCATTCTCAGGCATAGATTGCATCATATTATGTGGGTTGTCTACAGGTTCACTTGTCCAATTCATCTCTTGACTATTCATTTCTGAACTATTCATACCACCCGGTGGAAGAATGGGCAATTCAAAATCACTATCCGCATCCGTTTCATTTACAAATAAATAATTACCAAGTGGGTATACCTCGTTCGGATCAACATATTTGTAGTGTTCGTCTGCATTCAAGTCATCTGTGTCTGTCGTATAAATACCATATAAATGGTTTCCTACCTTATCTACGGTCCATTCGCGTTGTGGTTTACAGTCCCCTCTACAATGAACCTTACCTCCTTTTTGTATGACCGGACTGTTTGTTGTCTCGTCAATAATATCATTTTGTTGCACAATTGTACCGTTTTTATCTTGTTTCTGCGCCCATAATTGCTTTATCATCCATCGTTTCTCTTTGTCACTATAAGGATCTAGTTTTACCTTGTGTTTCGGCTTCATATTGTCATAGAATTGTTGCAATTCAGGATTATCTTCAAACAATAATGTTTTACCAACGGGGGTAGGGTTAAATGGACTTGTAGGGTCATACGGCGGACCTGCGGGGTCATACGGCGGACCTGCAGGGTCATACGCTGGACTTGTAGATGCATATTCAGGACTTGTAATATTAGAAGCACTATCGTCGTATTGAGCATATATGTTCTTCGCATTCGGGTCAAATTGTGGGCTTGCTGAATTCTCAGGTGTAGTTACCATAGGCGATTTGTATGTCTCCGTACTATTCAAACGTTTACTAATCTGTTGAATGATATCAGACACCGACGCATCTTTCTTGTTCATCGCCAAATCAATGTTCCGCGAAAACCCCATATTGTCTATCTGCGATATATTGTCTTCTGTAATGATACTCACGCGAACATTAATGGCTTGTAATTCCTGTATCAACAACTTCAACGAATATGGCACTTTTACAAGACTAAATGATCTACTAAATCGTGTCATTTGTTGCACTTCCTGCTCACCTGTCATAAGTGATCCAGTATATTGTAATGGACCATCCGCCATTGGACTTAACAACAAATTACGAGCTTGATTGTAAATCGCAATCATACCCGTTGTATTACAGATCGCCAACAAATACTCATCCCCACGCTTCATCATTGATTCTTGTAGGAAACTAGATGCACCATGGGATATTACGGCATCACGTTCCATTTCTCCGATACGTAGACCTCCGTCATTTGCACGACCACTCACCGCTTGGCGTGTCAGATTCGCCCGTGGACCTGTTCCTCTGTAATTGATCTTGTCCTTTACCATATGTTTCAAACGCATGTAATATGTCGGACCAATAAAAATCTCACTGTCCAACTGACCACCTGTCATCCCATTGTACATGACTTCATTCCCAGTGGAATGGAAACCGACTTTCGTTAATATCTCACCGAGCAAACCTAAACGGGATGGTTTGTTGGTATATGCAGTACAATCACCAAATGTTCCTGTAATTGAACATAATTTCCCGGTAATACATTCAATGATCTGCCCAATAGTCATACGCGATGGAAGCGCATGTGGGTTTATAATGATATCCGGTTTCAAGCCATTTTGCGTGTAAGGCATATCTTCTTCCGGGATCACCATACCAACCGTTCCTTTCTGACCTGCTCGCGACGCGAATTTATCACCCAAGTTTGGCAACCGCTCTTCTCGAATACGCACTTTCGCAATACGCTGACCTTCTTCCCCGTCCGTCATAAACACCTTGTCCACTACACCCAATTGCCCCTTCTTCGTTTTTTTGGAGCTATCTTTGCGTGCATCTTTGTTGGGAATCATCGAACTCATTCCGATCAAAATGGTCTTATCTGTTACATCTGTATTCTCACGAATCATTCCATTCTCATCCAACATACTGTAATCATACCCCTCTTTTGTACCGGTTATGTTTGTAGTCTTCTCTATGTTTGAAAATAAAACTTCTTTTGAGACTTGTTCGCGTTTAATTTCCTTTTCTTCGTGTCCTTCATATGTTGTGTAGTATGTCGTACGGAATAATCCCCGATGTAAAGCACCTTCGTTGATTAGAATCGCATCTTCCACATTGTAACCTGTATAACACATGATTGCGACAATCGCATTTTCACCGTAAGGATTTTCCTCGTTGTTGATGTATTGCATATATCTCGATTTTACCAACGGAACTTGACCATAGTTCAATAAAACCGCGGTTTTGTCCATACGAACTTGGTGATTCGTACTATACATAGAACAAGCTTGTTTACTCTGACCACAAGAAAACGAATTACGAGTTGCCGGATTGTTTTCTGGGAAATTAATCAAGTTCGAAAGTACCCCGAACATAGTGGACTCGTGAAGTTCTCGATGTGTATAATTCAAGGGCGACGACAACAATGTCTCGTTATTCATGGCAATCAATGCATTTTCGGATTCATTTGTATCCACATATTCTAATAATGCTTTGTTGGATTGTATCTTCTCTTTCGAAATGCCTTTGTACAAGTCTTCCCATTTGTAAATCTTCCCTAATAACGGATCAAAAGCAGAATCCGCTTTTGCGTGGAATCCACTAATCACATGTCTCCATACCTGTTTTTCCTCTTTTTCAATAACATCCAATATACGTTTCCATTCAGGTGTCTCAAATATAAACTTTTCATTAATATCATCTTTGTAAAACAACGGACGACACAAACGACCACCATCTGTATATATTTGTAGTTCTTTCTTACGAATTTCAAACGATATACTTACATATATAGGCAACAAACCATGTCGTCGATGTAATTTCATTTCCTTTATTAGTGTAAGCGGATCGTTTACCACACCACACCAATACCCATTTACGATGACTTTGGTTATGTTCGAAAGCTGTGTACTGATACATTGAGACAACGGTTTGACAGATGTATTTTCTTGTAACCATTGTAACATCGGTTGACGAGACAATTCGGGAGTTATATAAGACATGATTGCCAGATGCTTATGTAGTCCTACATTTCCACCATCCGGTGTATCAATCGGATCGATCAATCCCCATTGTGTATTGTGTAGTAATCGTGGACCAACTATCTTCATACTTGCGTCCATTGGTAAGTTCGTTTTTCGTAAATGACTAATCATTCCATTATGAGACAAACGGTTCAAATCTTGTGTTACACCAATTCGCTTCGTGTGTTGTTCCGATCCCCAATCCCCTTTAAAGGCTTTCTTAAACCCAGTTTCTACGATTCTGTCTCGAAATACGTCCTTGTAATTCCGGTAAATCAATGTGGATATATCATTGTATTCTGCTTGACTTGGATCATAAATTCGTTCGAATGTCAGACGAATGTGATGTTGCTGGTTTGCATAATATTCTCGAAAAAGATCCTTCATCATTGGCCCGATCAATTCAACACGCTTGAATTTGTAGTTATCCCGATCAGTTGGTTCTTCTATACCGGATGCTACATATAAAAGACGTTGAACCATATAGCCGAGTTGGTACGCCTTCTCTAAAAAGTTCATTTCACCGACATGTGGTAAGAAATAATCTGCTAATATATGCAATGTCTTTGTAATCGTCTGCCCTTTGATATAAAGAGACAATACTTTCAATGCATCATGTTGGTTATTGATTTGACCGGCATCATAAATACTCGAGTTGAAATAATCCACCAACAACGGATTCGTGTATTCGGGATTTTGTAAAGTACAAAGCCCGATGATTTCCTTGTCAGTGATTACACCTAATGCACGAAACAAAATAAAAAGCGGAATGGGAACACGGACATTTGGGATAAACACCACAATATTATGATTCTTGTATTTACTTGTTGGAGCTACTATTTGTACTTTCAACGTTCGAATTGGTTTTGAGACATTTTCGGAAACAGAACGGATTTCAGCAGAGTATAGATAAGAGGCATTCACACTAGATGCACCACGTACATAAAGCATGTTATCCGCGAATTTCTCTTGGCATACAACCGTCTTCTCTTTTCCATCCATGATGAAATACCCACCGACATCGTTCTTACATTCACCCATACGATGTCTCATTTCACGAGGCATTCCCTGTAAAATACAAAAGTCAGATTGAACCATGATCGGGAACTTGCCGAGGTATACCTTTTCAAGAGTCATACAAAATGTTTGGGCATTATGTTGTATCATCGTGTTATTTGTCTGTTCGCGCATCTTTGCCATATCACTTGGCGAAAAAAGTGTTCGGCGATCCTCTTTGTCCCCCTCGTCAAAATCACAATCAAATACAATCGAACCTTTCTCATCTAAAGTGGTTGGTATCTCGCCATCTGCTAGTATTCTTGTGAATTCGATTTCTACATCATAGTGTACTGTTAGACCATATGTCATATTTCGTAACCGACACTCATTCGGAAACATGTAATGCGGATTCCCATCATCATGAATGGTCGGTTTTCCTACGTAAATTTTACTCCCATCTTTCCCGCCAAAATACATATGTGCTTTAGAACGGAAATCTTGCACTTTTTTGTCTTTGTCGTAGTCTAACTCGAGTTTTAAAGGATTTGTCTCTTTGAATATTTGCTGTATACCGTTCTTAAAAAAATCGTTGTATGATTCTATATGATGTCTCACTAAAGCCTGGGGATTGTCTTGAAAGTACGTGTCAATCAACTTCCATATTGTATCTTCTCTCAATTCCATCGTATATAAAGTATCCACATATTTCGTTTTTATCTTGTTTTATTATATAATTGAGATGCTTGAAAACGATAGTCTCGAAAATTACTTATTTGGACCTTTAGACAAAAAGTATTGTTCTTACTTTTATGCAGTTACGATCGCATCCTTTGCGTTTTTCTTAATCCTTTCATTTTTGTTTTTGAGTCTGTTTGTTCGAGGTAAAAAGAAGCTTTCATTTTACAGTGTGTTAGTCGTATTGGCTATTGTATTGGAGGCATTTTTCCATTACTTTCAAAATAGATTATTGTACACAATCTGTGTTCATACCGATTTCAAATAAATTATGCGGTTATTCTATTAAAAGGATTTTCAAATGATAGTGTAAAAATGGATATTTTATACTATAGTAACTTTTGTAAACATTCACAAAAAGTAGTGAACTTCTTCGTGAAAAACGATTTAAGCAATTTGGTCAACTTCATATGTTTAGACAAACGGAAAATCGACGAAAATACCGGCCAAATTATTGTTTTGTTGGAAAACGGAACACAAGTTTCATTGCCTCCCAATGTGCATAGCGTACCCTCATTGATGTTAACCAAAGATAATTACCGTGTAGTGTATGGGTCTGAAATTATGTCTCATTATGCAAGCCATATTACCACACAAATGAATGATGCTACATTAGGAGAAGGCGAACCATCCGGATATAGCTTTCTGTCGTCCAATATGGACAAAGTCGTTTCAGAAAAATTCACTTATTTTGATTCTTCCCCACAAGATCTAAGCGCCAAAGGGAATGGAGGAAATCGACAAATGCATCATTATGTCTCGGCGACAGAGGATACGCTGAGTATCAAAACACCCCCCGATACATATAAACCGAATAAACTTTCGAGTTCTGTTACTGTAGATAGTTTACAACAACAACGCAATGAAGAAATGTCGAAATCTGCACAACGAGCGCCACCATTCATGCCACAAAATATCTAAATAAATATTAACAAATATAACAAATATAATAAATATAAACAGTACTTATTATATAGTGTAACATGCAGTCGGAAAAGTCGGTTATCACAAAAGCATTCAACAAACAATTCTTTGATTTTTTAGAAGATATTATCTGTGTATTTCCGGATAACAATGAAATCCAAGTTGCAAAATCATATTTTATTACAATCAAAAAGGCGAATCCTACTTGTCTGATCAAAGTATGGTATGAATATGTGTATAAACCTTATTCGACCGAAATTGACCAAGGAGACATTATGTTTTTCCTTACCAAAGATTACTCGAGTGATGTGCATCTAAACAAAGACTATGTACTAAAAGTGATTGACGAATCCTTGAGAAAACCATTGCTTTCTATGGACGAAACAAACAAAGCACAATGCGCAAAGTATGTAAAGATTTTAACCGATCTGTGCAAACGATACAATGAAAACTAATAATAATGCATTCGATACGGATTATTATTTACAATTTGTTTGTTTGTTTGTTTGTTTCGTTTTGTTTCGTTACATAATGTTTATTGCTCTTCTTTGTAATTCTTCTCGAAATTTATCATATGTAAAATCTGACCTGGTTCCATGGATTCTACATACGACGCAACCACAGATCGTTTTATTTTCATCTTCTCACCTCTTACAACCGATGGAATGTAAATGGTTTTATGGATTTGACTAATATGATAGTAATACTTTTTGTGTATCTGTCCTTTGATCGTTTTTGCAACAAAATTCTTGAAATACGTCTGATGTAAATTTGTAATGAATCGACTCAACTGGTCTTTGAAATTGAAAAACATTTCACGATAATGAGGGAAATACCGCAAAAACTGGTTCACTTTTCCCAATTTCAACAAACATAAATAGTGGAATTGTAAATTGAAATTGTTTCCACGAATCTCCTTTGCTTCTCTGTAATTTGGGTTCATCACTTCACATCTTTCCCCGGTTACCACATTCGAAATACTGATTCCCATTGTTTCTTTCACTGTTTGTAAATCGTCAAATGTTTTTTTGTATTCTTCCAGACTGGAATTGTTTGAATATCGTTTTGGGAAATAAATCAAACTATCTTTGTGGTCAGATAGAAATGGGAATGTTTCATATTCTAGTCTCGATACATAACGTATATTGTTTTCTTTGTCGTCGTAATGTAATTCACACACCGAAACCAAATACATCTTAGGTGTATCAATGCGGCATACCATTTCGTTATGAGGATGTTGTAATACGAAACCATAACAGAAACGTTTGTCAAAATCATTCAAAAATGGTAGATCTGTTATCGCCAAACCTTCTTGTTTCGATTCCGGTTCACGAAACGCATCCATTACCATAGATGAAAAAGTATGATTTGGTTCGGAAGGATTGGTTTCATCGGTGTTGTCTTTGTTATGGTTGTGATTGTGATTGTTGCGAAAATAAGAATAATTTCCACCAATTGCATTCGCGGTAGACATTTGCCAATTCTCAATTCTTGCATCGTAAAATAGATACACAATTGAACCTTCGATTAATTCAGTGACACATATATCCTCATACAAAGCATCAAATAACTCATGAGGCGTACTGATTGGATTGCCAATACTCAGAATCCGATTTGTCTCAGGATCGAGAATAACTGTATTGTAGTTTCTGCGCAAAGTATCCGTGTTACACAAATAATCCTTATCTGCATTTAAAATTGAATACTTTGTTTCCTTGAAATCATATTGCTTTGATTTAATATTGATTTTGGTTATTGTTTCAATAGATACATCGACCTGCTCAACATGGACGGGTCTTGACATAATATGTGTCATTATTGATTCTTACTGCCTTTATTTTATATCACTTTTCGAAATCAATAACAAAAAACACCTTTGCAGAAATAAACTTAAAAAATTGATTAAATTCTTATGTATTCCCTGGTAGCATTATTGAATGATGACCTCCGTAAACGAACAACAAACTCAAAGTGCATATGAACCGGGAATGACACAGGCAGAAATGTTACTTGATCATATTGATGATTATAACCAAGCACCTTTCGATATTCTAGGTTCTTATTTTGAAGGGAAATCTCTAGAACGACTTACCCGTCATCAACTCGAATCTTACAACCAGTTTGTGAACTATCAAATGCAAACTACCATTGATATGTTCAATCCGATTGTGATTCATTCAGACAATGACTATAACGAAGATACCGATGAATATGGTCTGACTGTGAAAATACGTTTGATTAACTTGAAATTCTACCCTCCACAGATTTATGAAAACAACGGGGCGACAAAAATTATGATGCCTCAGGATGCACGACTTCGTAATTTCACATATTCAGCAAGTACTACTGTTGATCTACAAATACAATATATTGTACGTGACGCAAATAACGACGAGAAAACAATAGAAAAAATGATACCCAAAATAAAAATTTGCAATCTTCCAGTGATGCTTAAATCGTCCATCTGTATTTTGAAACAATATGAAAATGTTTCGTCGTTGCAAACCGGCGAATGTTCTATGGATTGTGGTGGATATTTCATTGTAAAGGGATCGGAAAAAACAGTATTGTGCCAGGAACGTGCTGCCGAAAACAGAATATACGTGTTTAGTGGAGTAAATACACCGAAATGGGATTGGGTTGCTGAATTCAAGTCTGTACCTGATTTCAAGTGCATTTCACCAAAACAAGTCGAAATGATGGTCGCGTCAAAAATGAATTTGTATGGAAAAGGAATCTATGTTGTCATACCTAGATTGAAACAGAAAAAATACATTGAATTGTTCGTTCTATTTCGTGTATTGGGCGTCTTGTCCGACAAAGAAATATGTCAAATCATTCTGTTAAACACAGATGCCGAACATCATAAAGCAATGATGAATTTCTTACAAGCATCCATTGAGGATGGGAAAAAAGTACTGAATTACATGGATCGCGAGACAGATGTAACGAATTGCATGGATCATGTTCAAGACGAAGCGTTTGATATACTCATGTCAAATGTAGCGTACAACACATACAACATCACTCGACAACAGTCAAATAACCCGGATCGGAAAAAAGAATTTACCCAAGAAATCATACAGAACGAATTCTTTCCTCATTGTCGCACCATGAAACAGAAAATATACCTCCTTGGAATGATGGCAAACCGACTCATCCGAACCGCATTGAAATTGGACACTCCAGACGATCGTGATTCTTACTTGAATAAACGCATTGAATTGACCGGATCTCTTCTCAATAACTTGTTCAGAAACCATTACATCCGTTTCGTGAAAGACGTGGAAAAACAAGTCACCCGCGAAATCAACCAAGGTGCATGGAAATCCACCGAAAACTACGACAATATCATAAACATGACAAACATATATAAAATATTTAAATCGACTACCATTGAAAATGGCATCAATCGCGCGTTATCTACGGGTGATTTCAGTGTAAAACAATCAAATAGTAGTAGTAAAGTCGGTGTGGCTCAAGTCTTAAATAGATTGACATATTTGGGTACTCTCAGTCATATTCGGCGTGTAAACACACCTCTTGAAAAAAGCGGAGAACTAATTGCTCCTAGAAAACTACATGGAACATCATGGGGATTCTTATGTCCAGTCGAAACGCCAGAGG
>Ga0209632_10003972_pt1 | contig 13301 bp, 14 predicted proteins | sample COG_10_FD_184754 | JGI IMG/M metagenome (GOLD analysis project Ga0209632, IMG submission 184754) | Pelagic Microbial community sample from North Sea - COGITO 998_met_10 (SPAdes) (version 2) | ecosystem: Environmental > Aquatic > Marine > Neritic zone/Coastal water | place: Helgoland, sampling...
TTTAATAATTTCTATACCCACTTCATTCATTAACTTCTCTAATCCTTTTATGATGTTTCCTGTTCCACCCATTGAATAATGTATTCCCCATTTTTTTTCTAAATATAAAATTAGCCCATAAATAGACGTTGTTGTAAAAGGATTTCCTCCGACTAAAAGTGGGTGCATACTAAACATTCTTCTTAACTTTTCATTCTTTATATAAGATGAAACTAATGAATAAACTGACTTATAGCTTTTAAGTTTTAGAAGAGCAGGCAATTGCTTCATCATCACAAAAGGTTTGTCAAATGGTATGTCAGCAAGTTCTGTAAAGCCCTTATCAAAAATCTTTCTCGTAAAACTAACTAATTTTTCATAACCTTCAACATCTTCTTTACTTATTTCCTCAATTTGTTTTCTCATTTCAATTTCATTACCTGAGTAATTAAATTTTGAATTATCTTCAAAAACAAACTGATACCAAATTTTAAGTGGAGACAGTTTAATATAATCTTTTGGATTTCTTTTAAATAATTCAAACAATTCATTAATCAAATAAGGCGCAGTAATTACAGTTGGACCACCATCATAAGTAAATCCATTTCTTTTAAATACTCTTGCTCTACCACCGAGGTCAGGATGTTTCTCAATCAAAGTAACTTTATGGCCTTTAGCCTTAAGACGAAGAGCGGCAGCTATACCACCAAAGCCAGACCCTATTACAACAGAATTCATTTAGACAATTTATATTTTTTTTGGAAAATTGTAAGATTATTATGAGTTAATTTTTTTTAACTCTTCTTTGGTTTCATCTAAATTTTTTTGAAACAGCGTATCAAGCTTAGATTTATCAACAGATGTAGTAATAATCTTTTTTACAGAGTCTACAGCAATCTTAATTGAAGTATCTTTAATCTCTTTAATGGCAGCCTCTTTCATTTGGCTTATCTTATTTTCAGCTAAATTTTTTTTGATTTCAGATGATTTATGAAACTTATCATTAAGATCTATTATAAGATTATCACTATCTTTTCTTGTCTGTTCTAATATTTCATTACTTACTGATTCGGCTGTGTCCAACTTCTTTTGAGCATTATCTAGCAATGACTTGGCTTCAGTTCTTAATTTTTCACTTTCATCTACTTCATTTTTAATATCTGAAATTAATTTGTTAAGGATCTCATTAACTTTTTGAGGTATCTTTAAATAAATCAGTCCCCCAAAAAATATAACAAAAGAAACTGCTACCCAGAAAGTTGCATCAATTACCATAATATTTATCTCCATTTTTTTTTGACAAATCATCAACAATTGCCGATATACTGCTATTGTTTATTTCAGCTCCAATTAGTTTTTTGACCAATTCTGAAGACGTTTCAATTGCAATTTTATTTATCTTTTCAGGCGCTGCTTTCTTAAGTGCATCAATTTCATCTTCTGCTTTTTGAACTTCTCTATCGACCTGTTTGTCTAAAATTTCTCTTTTAGAATTAATATCTTTAAGCGCTTTCTCTCTGGCATCTTTAAAAATATTTTTTGCCTCTAATTTACTTTTTAAGACAATGTCATCATATTCTTTAAGTTTAGACTCGCTGTCTTTTCTTTGTTTTTCTGCCGCCTCAATATTTTCTTGTATTTGAGATTTTCGCAATTCTAAGTTCGCACTTATTTTTGGTAGTATTAGTTTTGATAAAAACACATACAAAATACCAAAAGTAAGTATAAGCCAGAATATTTGTGAAATCCAAAACTCAGGATTTAATTGAGGCATACCACTACTTTCAGCTGCAAAAATCTCTTCTATAAAAAAGAAATTAAAAAATATTGACTGAAAAAATATTTTTTTAATCATTAAATCTAAAATGCAAAAAGAATGATTAACGCAACTACCAATCCAAATAATCCTGTTGCTTCTGCAAGGGCAAAGCCTAAAAGCAAATTAGGAAACTGTTTTTGTGCAGCAGAAGGGTTTCTCATTGCTGCTGACAAATAGTTTCCAAAAATTATTCCAATACCAATACCGGCACCAGCTAGGGCAATTGCCGCCAAACCTGCTCCGATCATTTTTGCTGCTTCTAATTCCATTATATCCTCCTATGTTAGTTAATGGTGTAAATTTAATGCATCATTTAAATAGATGCATGTTAAGATTGCAAAAACGTATGCTTGAAGAAAAGCAACCAGGATCTCCAAACCAGTTAATGCAACCGAAAAACTCAGTGGAAGCCATCCACCGACTATTCCAAGGCTTATTACAAAGCCTCCGAAAACTTTCATCATAGTATGACCTGCCATCATGTTCGCAAAAAGTCTAACAGACAAACTAACAGGTCTACTTAAGTAAGAAATAATCTCAATAACTACTATTAAAGGTAGCAGTACTATTGGCACTCCACTTGGTACAAATAGTTTTAAATATCCAAAACCATGCTTAATAAACCCAACAATTGTTACGCCAATAAAAATAAATGACGCGAGAACAAAAGTTACAATAATGTGACTAGTAACTGTAAAACTGTATGGGATCATTCCAAACATGTTGCAAAAAAGCACAAACATAAATAAGGAAAAAATGAATGCAAAATAAGGCTTTGCTTTAGAGCCTGCAGTATCACTAATCATTTTTGACACAAAGGTAAAACTTAGTTCTGCTAAAAGTTGAATTTTACTTGGTAACATTGCGTTTTTTTTTGAACCTAAATTAAAAATAATTAAAATCGCCAATGAACTTATAACCATAAATAAGCTTGCATTGGTGAATGAAATATCAAAAACACCTATTTTAATTTCTGGACCAATTCTATAAACTTCGAATTGAGTCATTGGGTTTGCTGCCATAAATTTTTTGTCTATTTTTGCATGTTATTTGCAGATCTAATTACATTGGTTATTCCAGCAACCACACCTACAAAAAAAAATATTAATATTAACCAAGGTTTAGTACCAAAGGTATTGTCTAAAATAAACCCAATAATTGTCCCAACAGCAACAGCAGAAACTAATTCTGTACTTAGCTTAAAAGCAGCACCAATTGGGGATGGATTATGTTTTTTGTTATACAAATCTCTTTTCGACACCTTCTTTTTTGCAATCTCTAAGCGAGTTTTGAACTGATCATTAGACATTCTGATTTGTTTTAATTAGGCAACCATACTCTCTGCTTTTTGTAAATCAACAGCAACTAATTGACTTATGCCTTTTTCAGGCATGGTGACACCATAAAGTCTATTCATCTTAGACATGGTTAAGGCATGATGAGTGACAATAATAAATTTAGTATTTGTAATTTTAGTAAGTTCTTCAAGTAAGCTGCAGAATCTAGTGACGTTAGCGTCATCTAGTGGGGCATCCACTTCGTCAAGTACGCAGATTGGTGATGGATTGGTTAGAAAAACTGCAAAAATCAAAGATAGGGCAGTTAAGGCTTGTTCACCTCCAGATAATAAAGTTATAGATTGAAGTCGTTTACCGGGAGGGCTTACCAACATTTCCAAACCAGCCTCAAGAGGGTCATCCGAGTCTACTAGCTCTAGTTTAGCACTTCCACCATTAAATAATTTTGTATAAACTTCGTTAAACTTTCTATTAACTTTTTCAAAAGCTTCGATTAATCTTTCTCTTCCTTTTTGATTTAGCTCATTAATACTATCTTTTAATTTAAATATTGCAGTGACTAAATCTGATCGATCCTGTTCCATTTTTTTAATTTCAGTTTCGTATTTATTTGTTTCTTCATCAGCTTTTAAGTTAACAGATCCAAATCTTTCTCTCTCTTGTTTTTTTTTATCTAATAAATCTTCTTGGTTTACTGCATCAGGAAGTTCTTCTTTTCCAAACAAATTTGAATTTTCTAAAATATTTTCTTCTCTTAAATTAAGTTCTGAAATTATTCTATCAACTAAGTCACCTTTTCGTTTTTTTAGTCCTTCAATAGTTGCACCCGAGCTTGCTTTTCGTTCTCTAATTTGAATTGACTGTTCTTGAATTTCATTTAACTGCGTTCTAAGAGCCTCTATTTTATCGTCTGTGATATTGATTGTAGATTCATTTTCATTTTTTTCTTTTTCAGAAATCCTTAAACTTTCAGAAATCTGACCTTTTTTTTCAGCTTGTAATTTGGGTTGATTATCTAATTTTTCTAAATGTAAATTTAATTTATTTTTCCTCTCAGTCAGCTCAGTCACCATTTTTTCAGAATTTGATAATAAATTTTTCCAGCTTTCTATTTCTTTATCTATAATATTTATTCTTTCATTTCTTTTTACAGATTCTTTTTTTATGTTTTGGTTTTTGCTGTAGCTATCAGCATATTCTTCAATAAATACTTTACAATCTTCAAGTTTAGTTATTGCTTCTGAATTTTTTTGTGAATTAATTAGATCTTTAACATTGTCTATTTCCAGTTTTAATTTATTTTTTGCACCTTCTAAATCTTCATTAGATTGTTTTTCAGTATCATAATATTTTGAGTCAACTTCAATAAGTTCATTTTTTTCTTCTTTAAGTCTTTTTTCGTTAGAGTTTGCATCAATAACTATGCCTTTTTCTCTACTGATGTCCTCATCGAATGTTTGGAGAGATTTTTTTATATTTTCAATTTCATCTTGAATTCTAGTATTTTCTTCATCAAGATTTTGAAGCTCTAGATTGAGCCTTTGTATTTTTGATAAATTTTCAATATTTTTTTCTCTTAAAGGTGTGACCTTGTCTGCTTCAGATTTAGTTAATTTTTCAATTTCTGAAATTTTATTATTAAAACCACTTACTTCACCTTCTGCCTCAGTATTAATTTCATTTTCAACTCTAATTTCTTCATCAATTTCTAATAATTTTAAATAATATAAACCCGCCTCTATTTTTTTAATTTCATCAGATATATTCTTATATTTTGTCGCTTCTTCAGCTTGTTTTTGAAGATTTGCCAATTGTTTTTCTTGTTGTCGTCTTAATTCATCTGCCCTTTTTAAATTATTTTCTGCAGCACTTAATCTTAACTCAGCCTCATGCCTTCTAACATGTAAACCAGAAATCCCAGCTGCTTCTTCCAAAATCGCTCTTCTGTCAGTTGGCTTTGCTGTAACTAATGCACCAATACGACCTTGGCTGATCATAGAGGGTGAATGGGCACCAGTTGACAAGTCGGCAAAAAACATTTGAGCATCTCTAGCCCTTACTTCTTTGTCATTTATATAAAATTTAGATCCTTTATCTTTTTCTATTTTTCTTCTAACATTTACTTCATCGAGCTCCCTGTATTGAAGTGGACCTTCATTATTTTTGTTTCCTACTGTCACAGAAACTTCTGCTATATTTTTTGATGTTTTATTTGATGTTCCTGAAAAAATAACATCTTCCATTCCAGATCCTCGCATACTTTTGGCAGATGTTTCTCCCATCACCCATCTGAGAGACTCTACAATATTAGATTTTCCACATCCATTAGGCCCAACTATTCCAGTTAAGCCATCTTCAATTAAGAAGTTGGTTTTATCAGCAAAAGATTTAAATCCGTTAAGTTGGATTTTTTTAAACTCCATGGGTTAACTTATATCAGTTTTTCCAATGATTTTTTTAAATTTTTGTAATTAAGAGATTTTTCAAACTTTTTGTTATTAATTATTATCGTAGGAGTAGCATTTACCTTAAATTTTTTAACACCCTCGATTCGATCGTTTAAAATAAAGTCCTCTATTTCTTTGTCGTTAAGACATTTTTCAAAATCTATATTAAAACCCTCTTTTTTAATAAATTTTTTAAGACTATCATTTACCTGATCAATTGTGCCTCCCTTTATCCATGCCTGTTGATTTAAAAATAGACTTTCTAAAATTTCCAGATTTTGATCTTTTTTACATTGAGCAATTTTTGAAGCATTAAGAGCAGCAATATCTAAAGGGAAGTGTCTAAATTCTACTTTGGCTAAGCCCGTATCAATATAATCTTTTTTAAGCTGAGGAAAAACATCTTTGTGAAAATCCGCACAATGACTGCATGTTAACGACTCATATACAATTATTGTAATTTTAGCATTTTCATTTCCAGAGAATATTCTATTTGTCTCAGCACATATACTTGAGACTGATCCAAAAAATAAAACCAGTAATAATAAAAATTTTTTCATTTTTCTCTAAATACTTTAGTTAATTCAAATAATGATTTTTTAATTTTCTCATTTTTAACATCATTGATCTTATTTTGATATTTAATATTTGCCACATTTTGATCAGCACAACTTTCTTTTGAAATTAGCTTTTTTTCATCATCAAAACTTGTGAATTTAAGTTTTGCAACTACAGAATAGCCAAAAAAACTATTCATTTTATCCATTATTTCTTTTTTGGAATATTCTAGGTCAACCTCGTGGCCTCTCTTTACCATTATAAGCAAAGTACTAACACCAAATCTATTTGAGTTTTTAAATGACTTTGGGTAACAAATCTTAAATAAATTTTCACCAACAATATACTTCCAATTGTTTAATGTTTCTGAATAAATATGACCTTTTTTATTAATGATCTTTTTAATATTTTTTGGCAAAGTGTCTTTGAAGGATCTTAAGCCTTGAATGGTTCCGTTTCTCTGCTTAGTATATTTTTTAAATTGCATATGAAAGAACAATTAGTAACAAAAAAAATTCTTAAATGGTACGATATAAATAAAAGATCATTACCATGGCGAAAAAGTGTCTCTTTGGAAAAAAGACAGTATTACACATTAGTAAGTGAGTTTATGCTCCAACAAACACAGGTTGCAACAGTCATTCCATATTTTAATAGATTTATTAAAGATATTCCAAATCTTAAATCACTTGCAAAAATTTCAAATAAAAAATTAATAAAACTTTGGGAAGGTCTTGGGTACTACTCTAGAGTTAAAAATTTAAAAAAAACTTCCCAATTTGTTGTAAAAAATTTTAAAGGGAAAATACCTGATAATTTTGAAGATTTAAAATCATTACCTGGAATAGGGAATTATACTGCAAGTGCAATTTTAGCTATTGCTTTTAATAAACCATATATTCCATTAGATGGAAATGTAGAAAGAGTTTTAAAAAGGTATCTTTATTTAAAAAAGGAAAAAGAAATACAGAAAGAAAATCTTATAGAAAAAAGATTTATATTTGGAACATCATCAAGATCAAGCGTTTATGCGCAAGCGCTTATGGAGCTAGGTGCATTAATTTGTAAGTCAAGAAATCCTTTGTGTTATCAATGTCCTATTTCAAAAAACTGTAAGTCTTTTAGAAAAAAGGATTTTGAGCTGACAAAAAATATTAAAAGAAAAATAGATAAGTATTTTATATTAAAGGTCTATAAAAAAGATCAAAGATATTTGCTCATTAAAAATACCAAATTTAATTTTTTAAAAAATTTAAGCATATTTCCAATGGAAGAACTATCTAAACCAAAAAATTTTAATGAAAATTTAAATTTTAAGATGTCTAATATGAATATGAATATTATGATTCAGTATTCAAAAAATAATATAAAATTACCATCTTCTTATTGGATTGATCAAAAAAAATTAAATAATTATATGCTTCCATCGTTTACAAAAAAGGTTGTTAAATATTTAGAAAGAAACTCATGAAAAGAATAGCAATTGTGGGCGCGGGAATCTCAGGTTTGTTTGTTGCAAATCTTTTTAAAAAAGATCCAAATTATCAGATAACAATTTATGAAAAAAATGATTCAATTGAACTTGAAAAGGGTTATGGAATTCAATTATCAGTTAATAGTGTTGAACTTTTGAATAAAATTGGATTCAGTGAGCTAAATGAGAAAGAGAGATTTAATCCTAAAAAAATTGATTTTTACTCTATTAATAATCCAAAAAAAATATGTGAATTAGATATTACAGATTTTAACTCTGATGATTGCAAGTACACTACTTTAAAAAGATCTATTTTAATTAATTTTTTAAAAAAAGATTTAAAAGATTTAATAAAAACTGGCTATAATATTTCAAAAATAAATGAACAAAAAAAAACAACTAAGCTTTATTTTGAGAACAGTAAAAGCGTTGAGTGTGATTATTTAATCATCTCTGATGGAGTTTTTTCAAAAAGTAAAAATCTTATTTCAAACAATCAAATTAATGTAAAATATAATAACACGATAGCAATCAGAGGCACAATCTCTGAAAGATCTCTTGGCAAGATCAATGAAAAGAATATTTCTTTATTCTTAGGTTCTAACTTTCACTATGTAATTTATCCAACGAGCTCAATTGGCGATTTTAATTATATTGGTATTCTAAATTACCACCTAAAGAGCAAGGAATTACTTAATTACACATTATTTGATGATTATTCATTTATTTCAAAAATATTTAATAAAATACCAGAATCTAAATACTTGCCAATTAACAAACTTGAAAATATAAAACTTTTTCCAATTTTTATTAGCAATAACTTTTATAAACCCATGTATAAAAACACGTTTTTTATTGGTGATGCATTCTATGCTTTTTCGCCATCTCTTGCCCAAGGAGCCTCCCAATCTATTGAGGGTGCATATGAATTATTTAAAAGCATTACAAATAATACGCAGGGTAAATTTTTTATAGATAGAATAAAAAAATTAAAGATGGTCAATAATAGATCAAAATTTAATCAATTTGCATTTCATTTATCTAGTCCTCTTATGGTGTTCTTTAGAAATATTATTTTAAAAAGATTGGTGAAAAATAAAAAATTTCTAGAAAATTACTTAGGAAAAATTTATAGAAATTAATTATTAGAGATTAGTCTTTGTCTTAAATGATCAATTGGAACAGCAGTGCCGTTCGAATTATAATGCCAATAAGTCCATCCATTGCAGCTTTCTGCACCCAAAATAGTTGCCGCAACTTTATGAATTGATCCTTCAGTTTGTTGATGTTTAATACTTCCATCAACCATAATTTTTGCACTAATTTTTTTTTTATTATCAAAAATAATTGTGCCAGGTTTAATTATTCCCAGTTCAACTAAAGAACCAAAAGGTATTCTTGGTTTAGACCTATTATTCGTTAATGTGTCTAAATAACCATCCTCAATAGGTTTTAAATTTTTTAATCTTTGTTGAGCAGCTTTAAAATAAGTTTTCTCTTTTTCTATCCCACAATAGTTTCTACCTAATTTTTTTGCAACTGCTGCTGTAGTGCCAGAACCCAGGAATGGATCAAAAATAAAGTCATTTTTATTAGAAGTTGCTAATAAAATTCTATGCAGCAGAGCCTCTGGTTTTTGGGTCGAGTGTACTTTTTTTCCATTTTTCTTAAGTCGTTCAGACCCATTACAAATAGGCAAGTCCCAATTGGATCTCATTTGAAGATCATCATTTAAACATTTTAAAGATTGATAGTTAAAAGAGTATTTTGATTTTTCTGATTTGGATGCCCAAATCAAAGTTTCATGAGCATTCGTAAATCGTGTTCCTCTAAAATTTGGCATAGGATTTTTTTTATTCCAAATCACATCATTTAAAATCCAAAATCCTAAGTTCTGAATTGCAGTGCCAACCCTGAAAATATTATGATAACTACCAATAACCCAAATAGCTCCATTCTTTTTTAAAATTCTTTTACACTCAGTTAACCATGAATAGGTAAATTCATCATACTTTTTAAAATTTTCGAATTGATCCCACTTATCATTCACTGCATTTACTTTCGATCTATCAGGTCTTGTTAATTCATTTTTTAATTGCAAGTTGTAGGGTGGGTCTGCAAAGACAAGATCAAAAGATTCATCTGGAATTTTTTTCAATACTTCCAAACTATCACCGTTAATTAATCTATTTTTAAAATCGAAAATCATTTATAATAAAATTATTAGACTCGAAAAAGATTCTTGGGTCAACCGAGGATTGAATTATTTGGATTCAATTTGTGTACTTGTTTTTAAAGATAACAAGATATTGTGTTTCTACGTGAAACTTATTTTATTTTATTCATAGGGGAGAAAGTTTTTCTATGATGGACTGTAATTCCTAGATTTTTAATTGCTTTTAAGTGTTGTTTAGTCCCATAGCCGAAATTTTGATTCCAACCATAACCCTTAAATTTTTTTGATAGGTTTGAAATTAATTTATCACGTGTAACTTTAGCGATAATTGATGCAGCAGAAATAGAAGGTATTTTTTGATCACCTTTTATTATTGATTTAAGATTATAATTTGTAATTTCAGGTAATTTATTTCCATCAATTAAAACAAGTGTCGGTTTTTTTTTAAGTTTTTTTATGGCCCTTTTCATTGCTAATAAGCTTGCATGTAAAATATTGATTTTATCAATCTCTTTTATCGAGGCTTTACCTACTGCCCAAATAGAATTTTTTTTTATATATTTAAATAAAACTTCCCTTTTAGCTTTTGTTAAACTTTTGGAGTCTTTTAATAACTTTTTGTTGATTGATTTGTTTAAAATAACTGCAGCCGCATAAACTGGCCCAATCAAACTTCCTCGACCAACCTCATCAACTCCCGCAATAACCATCATTAAATTTTTATTTTTAAATCTTTAATTTTCTGTTTAATTTTTTTTAAATCTTCCCAGGAATATTTTTTATTTTCAGGAAATCTAATTAAGTATGATGGGTTAAAGGTAATCATAATAGGAAAAGTTTTATTTTTGAAAATAATCTCTTTCCATTTTCCTCTTTCATTTGAAATCCTGCTGTTTAAACCAGTAACAGCTTCCATCGCAGTGCTACCCATTAGAATAATTATTTTCGGATTAATAATTGATATATGTTCTTTTAAAAATATTGAATATCGTTTTATTTCCTGGCTAGTAGGCTTTCTGTCTTCCGGTGGTCTAAAATTAATTGAATAAGTTAAATAGACTTTTTCTCGTTTAATATTTATTGCTAATAACATTTTATTTAAGAGAGAGCCAACATCACTTTCAAATGAAACACCTGTCTTCTCTTCTGCTGCACCGGGAGCTTCTCCAATTAACATGATAGAGCTGTTAATGTTGCCATTGCCCATAATAAGATTTTTACTGTTATCTTTTAAATTACAATTTTCAATTGAATTAATTTTCTCTTTAAGTGCTGACAGTTGCTCAGTTTTATCTTGATTTGTATTATCATTGCTATTTTCAGTAAATTTAAATCTATCAATAGGCTTGTTACTGAAAATGAAATTAGGCTCTATTGCATCTATTAATTCCTGAACATATTTGGCATTTTGATTTAAAGTCTTTTTAGTCATAAGGTGTAATAATGCATTTTAAAAAAATAAACTTTATTTTAATTATATTACTATTCTACCAGAGCCCCCTGTATTCTAAAAGTAATAGTTTTAGTGATTTCAAATCTAAAAATTTATCAAAATATTTTTCAGGGATTGTTGCTTTTGAGAACAAAGATAATTCAGAGGCGTTAGATTTTTTTAATTCATCTAAAATTTTACTTAATAGACACGATCCTTTTTTAAAAAGGTATGTTTCATCATTAGTCCTTGAAAAAAAAATTTCAGTAGCCATCAATGTAATAAAAAAAAATATTGGAAAAAATAACATAAGTTTTTTTGATGCTTATCTACTGCTAATCATAGATAGCTTAAAAAAAGATGATTTAAATAAAGCTTATAATTATTTATCAGACGCATCCGAATTTGCACAACAGGGTAGATTTAATTTAGCAATTCTAGAGAGTTTAAAGCAATATATTTATGTATTTAAAGAAAAGAAAATTTTAGATAATAAAAAAATTTTTGGAAATTTATCTATTATTTCAGAAACATTTCAAAGATGCTATTTAGGTGACTTAAAAACAGATGCATACTTTTCTAATTTGATTAATAATAATGAGACAGACTTCACAAGGTATACCTATTTTTATTTAAGTTATTTGACCGAAAATAATAGAATAGATGATGCAAAAAAAATAACTGATGATATTAATTTTATTAATACAACTTTGCTGTTGTCACAAGGAAAAAGCTGGATAGAAAATGGAGATGCACAAAAGTTTAATGAAGTTTTTTCATGTAAAAATCACAATGATGTAATTAGCGAATTTTTGTTTTTAGTTTCAAATATATATTCCACACAAGACGATTTTGAAAAATCAAATTTTTACTTAAATCTCTCAAATTTCTTAAATCCAAAGTTTATTTTTAATTCTTCTTTAGTGGCTGAAAATCATTATTTAAATAAAGATTATGAAAAAGCTAAAAAGACATTAAAAAAATTTAAAAAAGAAGATAATTTTTATTATTGGTATCGTTTAAAAAAAGAAGCACAAATAATTGAGAAACAAAGGAATAAAAAAGAGTCTTTAAATTACATCATTTATAATTTTAGTAAAATTGAAGAACCAAATGAAAAAATATTATTTGATATTGCAAACTTTTATAAAAATTCAAAAAAATATGAAGAAGCAATAAAGTATTACTCAAGAATTATTGATACTTTAGATAATTCCCCAGAAATAAAATCTGACCTTCTTTACAGAAGAGGAGGGAGTTATGAGCGAATTAAAAATTATGATGAAGCAGATGAAGATTTATTGCATTCATTAAAGATTAATCCGGATGATGCGTATGTTTTAAACTATCTGGCCTATTCTTGGCTTGAAAGAGATTATAGAATTGATGAAGCGATTAAAATGCTTGAGACAGCTTATGCATCAAAAAGTGATGATCCTTACATCATTGATTCAATTGGTTGGGCCTATTATCTGGTTAATGACTATCTAAAAGCTGAAAAATTTTTAAAAACAGCAGTACAGCTAATGCCAAATGATCCAATAGTTAACGATCACTATGGAGATATTTTGTGGAAACTTAATCGAAAAATTCAAGCAAGATATTTTTGGGCGAATGTTCTTAAAATGGATGACGCAGAAGAGGAAATGATAGAAAAAATTAATACTAAAATGTCTGAGGGTCTTAAAAAATCTTGATATGGATTTTAGAAAAATTAAATCACATGCTAAAATTAATTTAGCTTTAAATATTACGGGTAAAAATTCTTATTTGCATAAAGTTGAAAGTATCATAGCATTTGTTTCTTTGCATGATGAAATTTTAATCAGAAAAATAAAATCTAATAAACATAATATTTTATTTAGTGGAACATTTTCAAAAAATATTTATAAAAATAATACCATTTCTAATTTGTTAAAATTATTAGAAAAAAAAAAATTACTCAATAATACAAAATTTGAAATTAAAATTAATAAACGAATACCTAATAAGGCAGGGCTAGGTGGTGGCTCAATGAATGCCGCTAACGTTTTGAGATATTTTGTAAAAAAAAATATTATTAAAACTACACGTGAAGAAATTATAAAAATTTCTAAATTAGTTGGCTCGGATGTACTC
>Ga0209632_10003981_pt1 | contig 13277 bp, 9 predicted proteins | sample COG_10_FD_184754 | JGI IMG/M metagenome (GOLD analysis project Ga0209632, IMG submission 184754) | Pelagic Microbial community sample from North Sea - COGITO 998_met_10 (SPAdes) (version 2) | ecosystem: Environmental > Aquatic > Marine > Neritic zone/Coastal water | place: Helgoland, sampling...
TAAGTAGAGGAAAATGGGATGCTATGGAAGGCGGTATCCGCGTTCCTTTTATAGTTGCTGGGCCAGAGATTATGGCAGGAGCAGAGTCCACAGCCCCTATCACATTTTCAGATTTACTCCCAACTATAGTAGATCTAGCGGGTAACAAAAAGCTCAATCAAACCAATTTAGATGGCGGAAGTTTTAAACTCCTATTAGCTAATGATGGTAAAGGTCTTGTAAAACGTTTTTCTGAAGGTCTTGTGTTTCATGTGCCATACGAAAACGGAATTGCCTTAAAAAGAGCCCATTCTGCAATTATAATTGAGGATTTTAAATTAATAAAATTTCATGATACGAATGAACTTTTATTATTTAACATTGCTCAAGATTTAGAAGAAAATAATAATTTAGCGGCTATGTTTCCTGAAAAGTTAAAGGAACTAGAAGTAGCCTTAGATACTTATTTACATAAGGTCAAAGCACCTAAATGGCAACCAGGCATAAACTGGAAAAATAAACCCATTGAAAAATTTAATTCTTACCACTAGTTAGTTTTGTTTATCAGATAAATATTGGTTCACTCTGTATAAAACCCCCTTACATATAGGGCTGGTTAATTATTTTAATCAACTGAGCAATTCTTAAACCTTTAGCTGTTTTTTTCCGTATAAATTTACATAATCAAACAAAAATTATATTATGAGAAAAGTCACTTTACTTCTTTTATTGGTTTTAGCATCAAATGTTTATTCTCAAAACACTAGTGAAGAACGCGCCAGTAAAATATCCGATGAAATGTCAGAAGTTATGTCTTTGGACGATGATGAAAAAGCAAAAGTCTACGAAATTCAACTAAAACGTTTTCATGAAGTTGCGACAATTCGCAGTATGCATGCTGAGGATCCAGAAACCAAAAAGGCAGAATTAAAAAAGGTCTACAACAGACTCTCTGGAAAATTAATATCTACCCTTGGAAAAGACAAGATGAAAGACTGGAGAATTTACAAAAGAAATAAATAAACTATTAACCAAAATAAAACATTATGAAAAAAACTACTCAAAACGTAACTAAATCAATTTGGCGAAGCGGTCTTTTAGCTTTTGTTTTTTTGTGCAGTTTATCTATTCATTCTCAAACTGTTGGTGATGAATACCTAACAAATCCGGGCATTAATACTGCAACCGGAGCAAATTCTACAACACCTACTACAGGAGTTGACGGTAATGGAAACATGCTTGTTGATGGCTCACTCGTCAATATTGGTGGCTGGGGTAACGGAAATGGAGCATATGCTCCTGCTTCTACCCAAAACGGAACATGTCATTCTAATGATAGAATGTTTAAATTATTTAAAAAGGGTGGAGCAGCTGGACAATTTGTAAATCAAACGATAACCCTTCCTGCTGGAAATTACAATTGGTCTTTTTGGACTAAATGGGGAGCATTAGTAGATTGGGATGATGCAGGAGATGTTACTCCCAAATTCCTGATTAAGACTGATGACGATGATAATGGTTCTTGGACAAATGTTCAAGAAACCATAACAACTCAACCAACTGTCGCTCATACATGGGTAGAGCAAACAGGAACTTACGTTAATGATGTTGAAAGACAAGTCAGAATACAGTTCTATAAATATGGAGGAGTTAATGGTAATGAAACAAACCTTAATCAACTCTGGTATATTGATGATGTTAGTCTGCAATATTCAGGACCTACAGGAGCTTTAAGTAGTGATACTTCTTTAAGTGATTTAACAATTAACGGAGTCTCAGTTTCTAATTTTTTTACAGCTAAAGCCACTTACAATATCGGGTTAAATACATTAGTAACGGACGTTCCTACATTAGTAGCAACAACTACCAACGCAAATGCAACTGCTGTAATTACGGCTGGAACAACTATTCCAGGAATAACTTCAATCCTTATTACTGCTGAAGATGGAAGTACTGCAACAGTTACTATTAATTTTTATTATCTAAAGTCCTTGAAAGAATACCTAACAAATCCGGGCATTAATACTGCAACTGGGTTATATTCTACAACACCTACTACAGGAGTTGACGGTGGTGGGAACTTTCCAGCTCATTTAGGAGGTTGGACTACTGCAGCTGGTGGTGCATATGCATCTGCCTCTGTCGCCAATGGAGATTGTCATAGTGCAGATAGAATGTTTAAATTTAACAGAAAAGGTAATAATAATGGGGAATATGTTGTCCAGATCATTAAGGATGTTCCAGCTGGGTATTATACATGGTCTTATTGGAACAAATGGCTTGAATATTCAAGCCAACTTCCTACATGGAGTTTAAATGAAGATAGTAAACCAAAATTTTCGATTTCAACGAGTGACGACAACGGTGCTACTTGGACTGCTACTCAATATATACCCAATGAGCCTACTACTAATTTGACTTGGGTTCAAGAAAAAGGAACCTTTTATAACGACCTAACTAGAGATATAAGGATAAAATTCTATAAAATAGGGAAAATCAACACAACTGAAACAAACCTTAACAAAGTATGGTATATAGATGATGTTAGTTTTAAGTATGCTGGTTCTGTTAAATGGACTGGAACTACAGACTTAAACTGGGATACAAACTCTAACTGGAGTTCAAATAGCGCTCCAGTTGCTGCCTCGTATGTATTTATTCCTAGTGGACTAACAAATTACCCAACATTAGGATCAGCAGTTGATATTAACTCTGTTACAATGGCTAATGGTAGTTCGTTAATAGCAAATTCTACATTTTCTGGAAACGTTACGTATACTAGAAACTTAGCTACTACTAATTGGTATTTGGTTTCTTCCCCTGTAATAGGTCAGGATATTGATACGTTTGCAGCTGCAGAGGGGTTGTTAGCTTCTGGATCTAATATTAATAACATGGGATTAGCGTCTTATGACAATACTTCATCTGCTTGGAGTTACTATCAAAGTGGTGCTTCGGGGACTGGCGCCTTTGCTTCAGCAAGCGGTAGAAGTATAAAACTAGCTGCAGCTGGTGATGTCTCCTTTACAGGAACAATGGTTGTTGATAATGTGAGTATTGCAATTACAAATGGCTACAACTTAGTGGGTAACCCTTATCCGTCCTATATCGCTGCAAATACAGGGGCAGATAGCTCAAATAACATATTAACGGTTAATACTTCAATTTTATCAGAAGCAACTCTTTGGTTTTGGAATCAAGCAACAAATACTTATGATGCTATTAACCAAGCATCAAGTTCCATGGATATTGCTCCAGCCCAAGGCTTCTTTGTAAGTGCTGCTGGAACTAATTCGTTAAGTATTACCGAAGCAATGCAATCACACCAATCATCTGATTCGTTTCAGAGACTTTCAAATGAAAGACCAGAAATCAGTATAGTTCTTAGTGATGGTGAAAACACTAGAGATACAGATGTTTATTATATAGATGGAACCACTACTGGATTTGATAATGGATATGACAGTACCACTTTTGGTGGCCTTACCAATGACTTTGATATTTACACGCATTTAGTGGCTAATAGTAACGGCGAAGATTTTGCCATTCAATCGCTTCCTAATTCAAGCTTAGAGACGATGATAATCCCAGTAGGGATTACGGCAGCAGCTGGAGAAGAAATTAGTATTTCAGCGAATGCGATTAACCTTCCTGAAGGAGTTAATATATACTTAGAAGATAAAAGTGACGACTCTTTTACGCTTTTAGATAGTACATCGGTCTTTACAACAACGCCTGATGAAGACTTAAATGTAATTGGTCGTTTTTACATACACACAACGGCGACGGCGCTTAGCGACAACCAAGTAAGCCTAACAAATGTTAGTATGTACTTTGTTGATCGTAACTTAACAATCACTGGCGTGCACAGTGGAGATACAAACGTTCGTGTATACGATTTGCTAGGAAAAGAAGTACACAGCACCTCATTTCAAGGAACAGGATTCAATAAAATAACCTTGCCAAGCCTTACAACAGGCGTGTATGTTGTTCAATTGGAAACGCAAATGGAAGCCATCAGCAAAAAAATAATTATCAAAAAATAAATAGAACAGCTATGAAAAATAAAGAACCTAAAAACATTTCTAGAAAGGATGCTCTTGGAAAAATTGGTACTTACGGAAAGTATGCCGCACTGACTGCCATAGGCACCTATTTAATATTAGATCCTAAAAAAGCACAAGCACAATCACTCCCTCCAGATCCAGGAGGAGGGTTTTAATAACTAATACGGACAAAAAATACTGTCATAAAATGATTTAAATCCAGGACTCTGTTTGCTTAGATTTTGAATTCATTATCATGTGAAAATAGTTAAGCTCATATAAAAAAACATACAATCTTTTAAGGTTGTATGTTTTGCTTAGGGATGAAATATATAAATAAACTCATTGTGCTTTATTTAATCTCATTCTTTTATTAGCTCCTTTATTTGGTGTTTTGGTTAATTATTTTAATTATCTGAACAATTCTTAAACCTTTAGCTTTTGTTTATATTATAAATTTATTCAAGAAAGTAAATCAAGAAATTAAATATTTGATTATGAAAAAAATCACGTTACTCCTTTTCTTTGTTTTAGCTACAAATGTTTATTCTCAAAACACTAGTGAAGAACGCGCTAATGAAATAACAAATGAGATGTCTGAAGTTCTGTCTCTAAACGCCGACGAAAAAGCAAAAGTCTACGAAATTCAACTAAAACGCTTTTATGAAGTAGCCTCCATCCGAAGCACTTATGCAGAAGATCCAGAAACCAAAAAAGCTGAATTAAAAAATGTATACAATAAATTATATGGGAAATTAAAAGGAAATCTTGGTAAAGAAAAAATGAAAGACTGGAGAACATACAAACAAAAATAAAAACAATTAATATTATCTAAAAACAATACTTATGATTAAAAAAATTACTTTATTATTTTTCGCATTTTCAGTAAATATTATTACTGCACAACCAATAACTATGACCGATTCAGGTTTATTTTCAACTGGAGCTAATGCAACTTGGAATACAATATTTACAGCTGCTATAGCTGGTAATGAAACGAGTGGACTTGCTCAAACAGTGGTAATCAATATTACAAATTTGGGCGATGGAACAACATACCGAATATATAAAACACTTGAGAACGGCAATGCGGACTTTACTCAGCAAGGAGCTTTAACAATCGGAGTAAATACAATTACTGTTCCTGCAGTTGAATTCAACCGTAATGTTAAATTTCAGTTTTCAGGTAGTGGCTCGATTGAGTTTGATTCATTTTCATTGAATGGTGTAGTTCTGTATCCTTTTGAAGAATTTGAATGCGAGGAAACCACTATTGGCGAATCAAATTTATTTGTTTCACAAGAAGTTGATGATTGGCCTTATTATTTAACAGCTGCTTTAGCTGGTGATGATGGTACTAATATGAATACTGATCACTCATTTGAAATGACTATTACTTGTTTGCCAGTTACGGGAGCTACTTATAGGATTCTTAAGACTAATAGTGCAGGAAATGATATTAATTGTTGTGTAGCTCCTCTTACTTTAGGTGTATTCTCAAAAACTGTTGCTGGTGTGACATGGGATAGAAACCTTAGATTCCAATTTAGTACCGCTGATATTGGCTTTTCTTCTCTATCTGTAAATGGTTCGGACGTGTTAGGCTTAGAGGATGTAAACTCTTCAGTATTTAATATTTATCCAAATCCGGCTACAGGAACTATTTTTGTTGACGGTGTTCAAAACATCAAATCAATAAAGGTATACTCTATTTTGGGAAGTTTAGAAAAAGAAGTTTTTAACACCAATCAAGTTGATATCTCAGAGCTTTCGTCTGGTATCCATTTAATTAAGGTGGATAACGGAACTATTACTACCAAAAAAATAATCAAACAATAGTAAGAATAGTTTCAAATTATAAGCTGATATATAAATTTTGAATATATCAGCTTTTTTTATCTTATCAAGTTATGTTTCATATAAACAAGTCCGTATTTCGGATTGTATTTTTAATAACAATCTCTTGTTACAGTCAAAGCAATCCAAGTGAAAAAAAGGCACCGAATGTTGTATTTATTTTTTCGGATGATCACGCGACCAACGCCATATCTGCCTATGGAGGTCTTTTTACAGAGTTAGCGCCAACGCCTAATATCGATCGTATTGCCAATGAAGGAGCCTTACTCGAAAACGCATTGTGTACCAATGCTATTTGTGGCCCTAGTAGAGCCGCGATTCTAACAGGGACATATAGCCACGTGAATGGCTATTATAAAAACTATAAAGGGGGAGTTTTTGATAATCAACAATGGACCTACCCGCAAGCTTTACAACATGCAGGCTACCAAACAGCTTTAGTTGGTAAATGGCATTTAGCATCAGAACCTGTTGGTTTTGATTATTACAAATATCATATTTCCAAAGGCGAACAGGGTCTTTATTGGGACCCCATTTATAATGATAATGGAGAGACGATAAAAGAAGAGGGATATGCAACCAATTTAACCACTGATTTTGCTTTAGACTGGTTACAGCAAAGAAATGAAAAAGAACCCTTTTGCCTGCTATTACAATACAAGGCCCCGCATAGGGAATGGGCGCCTGACACTAAATACGAAGCCTTATGGGAGGACATAGAAATGCCTTACCCAACGACCTTTAATGATTCTTATGAAGGCAGAGAGCTAACAGCAGGTGATACGGAGATGACCATGGATTATTTTAGCCGACAAGACATGAAAATGACGGCTCCAGATTCTTTGTCTAAGAAAAAACAAAGACAATGGAGTCAATACGGATTTAAGCCAAGTGAAGTAGTGACACCTTCAATAGAGTTGAGTCCACAAGAAGTTCGTGAATGGAAGTATCAGAAATATATTAAAGATTACCTAGCAACGATTAAATCGGTTGATGATAATATTGGGAGAGTGTTAGCCTATCTAAAAGAGAATGGATTAGAAGAAAACACGATTGTAATTTATGCATCAGATCAAGGGTTTTTCTTAGGGGAACATGGGTTTTTTGACAAGCGTTTTATGTACGAAGAATCGTTACATATGCCATTTGTAATTCGATACCCTGGTAAAATTAAACCAGGAACGGTTGTAAATGATATTGTATCAAACATTGATTTTGCACCCACCATATTAGAAATGGCAGGAGTTCCTATCCCAGAAAAAGTTCAAGGCAGTAGCTTCTTTTTAAATCTAAAAGGAGAAACGGCCTCCGATTGGCGTCAGTCCATGTATTACCATTATTATGAATACCCGTATTACCATCGGGTACAACCCCATTATGGCATTCGCAATCAGCGTTACAAATTAATTCATTTTTATTATAGCATGGATGCTTGGGAGTTTTACGATCTTAAAAATGACCCTTCAGAGATGACAAATTTAATCAAGAGTCCGTCCCATGCTGCGCTCATTGAAGATTTAAAATTAGAACTCTATCAGTTAAAGAAAAGCTATGGAAATACACTGTCCATTGAAGAATTAAAAGCGATTTCAGATACTGATTTTGGAGGACTTGAATCAGCTAAAAAGTAATTAGATATGTTCCAACAAGATGACATAGCATTATTTAAAAAAATAATGAAACAAATAAAAAAAAATGCACAGAAGAACACTGCTGCGTTCAATCCTAACCTCTCAAAAAACAGTTCAAAAGTTCAACATCCTAAAAAAATGTAAATTTGTATATTATTAATGTTATTAAAATTCGTTTGATTCCTTGCGACTTGTAAATAGAGTTTTTATTTTAGTATTCTTTTTTACAAAGATACTAATAGCCCAAGATTGCTATTGGACTGGTAATGGGGGAGATGCTGATTTTTTTAATGAACTTAATTGGGTCAACACACTCACAGGGCAGTCCCCTCAAACTGGCAGTATCAATCCTTCTCAGCCCATCGATTTCAATCTTTTTCTCAGCTGTAATATTAACACTAATTCAGTAGCGATCCATGGTGTTGATATTGCCTCTCAAACTCCAATGGTTTTTGGTAACATCTCAAACCCTTCTTGGCCTTATGTTTACATGGTCGCCACTCTTGGAGACGGAACGAATGGCGCCCAACAAACGTTTGTAATTAATGTGACGCGTTTGCCTGTTGAAGGCGCAAACTACCGAGTTCTTAAGACAGTTGCTAATGGAAATTGGAACTTAGCAAACCCACAAGCCCTTGTTTTGGGTCTTAACACAATTAACGTAAATGCTGTTGCGTTTGACCGGACTGTAAAACTTCAATTTGATAGTGGAGACGTGTTTTTTAATGCCATCTCACTTAATCAAAATTCAGTGTATTCACCGCCAAGTCAATCGCTTGTTATGGAAGCTTCAAAGACCATAGATATTTCTGATGGAACTCTTAGTGGATATAGTATTTCTGGAGGAACCCTTAACTTAAACGATAATTCTTATGTTAATTTGACAGCCAATGAACCTCTTTTAAATGCTGTTCAAGTCAATTTAAACTCTAACATAAGTTGGCTGCGTTTAGATAAAATCAATCCAACCTTAGCTAATGAAAATTTTGCAACACAGCTTTCTGTATTTGACGCTGCTGCTAACTATCCTACCACGATTCGCTTTGATAATTATTATGAGCAGGGGGTCGTCATAAGAACTCAAAACAGCGGCACAACGCCTTTAGGTATTTACTCCAATGAAAATCTGGAGGGTGCCGAAACAATGTTAGCGGTTGATCAGGTATATAGCGGGGCGGGAATTCCAAATCAAATGAATAATACTATGCGGTCTTTTCATTTAAAAAAAGGATATATGCTAACCCTTGCTAGTAATGAAGAGGGTACAGGAAAGAGCAAGGTTTTTATCGCCTCAGAAGAAGATTTACAAATTCAGTCTTTACCAGATTACTTAATTGACACTGTTTCTTTTCTAAGAATAACCCCTTGGAATTGGGTGTCAAAAAAGGGAACTGCTGGAGATATTGAAGGCATGGACACTACTTGGTTTTACAAATGGAGTAATCAAGGGCTTTCAGATTTGCAACGCGAATGTTCTCCCATGTCCTGGGGATATGGAGGTGCTGATGATATGGAGGATGTGAATTTATACCGCACCAAATATAAAGCCACCCATGTATTGGGATTCAATGAACCCGACGACTGTAATGGTCAGTCTGGTCAGTACAATAATTTGTGTGATGTGAATGTGGCATTAGGTGTCTATGAAAACTTAATGAAAACGGGGCTGCGCTTAGTGTCTCCAGCATGTCGCCAAGGCGCAGCATTTGACTGGCTAGATACATTCAATCAACAAGCCATCCAAAATGATATTAGGTTAGATGTGATAGCCGTGCACTGGTACGACTGGGGTTCCAACCCTGAAAGCACGCCTACTACAGATCCTAATAATATTTTTAACCGCTTTAAAGGCTATTTAACTGCTGTCCATAACTTGTATGGACTTCCCTTGTGGATTACAGAATTTAATGGCAACAAATACAGAACTCAAGAGGTCAACCGTCAATTTATGGCCTTAGCGATTCCTTATCTAGAAACCTTGGATTATGTTGAGCGTTATGCGTGGTTTGAACCTCAAAACGTTACTGTTCCTGAAGATCCTGGCAATGCTGAATTTTATGATGATGCTATGAATCTAACCGATATTGGTTTGTTTTATAAAAATAGTCCTTCCACGCCCTCAATTCCAGCCCCCTTTTATATGGGGCCTGATAACTTATCAAATGAGGTCTTAGTTAATGATTACGAATTTTTTTGTGAAGCGGATAATTCACTATCAAATGACCAAGTCTCAAGAGCTGATGATACTATATTAATGGTGCTGCCAAATCCTGCTAGCGATAAAATAGAAGTCCTCTTTTCTGAGCCCATTTACTTTGTTAAACTCTATACAATAACAGGGGCTCTCATAAAAAAAGAATTATTGAATGGGTTTATTGATATCTCCGATTTACAGAAAGGCGTTTATTTTATTAGTGTAAACCACCACTATCAGTATAAGTTTTTAAAACAATAAGAAGTGAATTACATCTCTTTTTTGTTTATTTTTAATCAATGCTTTTAACTTTTTTTAATTATTGTACGATATGAAGCTATTAAAACTAAGTTTTTTAACTCTATTATTTATATCCATTACGGGATCAAAGCCTAGCAGACAGTCTAATAAGATGAATGTGTTATTCATTATAGCAGACGATTTAAATTGCGCTTTAGGGGCTTATGGCGATCCACTTGCCATCACCCCAAATATTGATAAGCTAGCAAAGCAAGGCCTTGTTTTTAACAATGCGCATGTCCAATATCCGCTTTGCGGTCCCTCTAGAGTGTCTTTAATGACTGGCTTATATCCAGATCAAACAAAATCAAAAAAATTAAGACTCTATGTGCGACAAACCATTCCAAAGGTTATTACACTGGGTCAAAAATTTAGAATGGAAAATTACCATTCCGTTAGAGTTGGGAAAATTTATCACTACCACAACCCTCGCGATATTGGAACTGCTGGGCATGATGATTCATATACTTGGGACCGAACAGTCAATCCTTATGGGCGGGATAAACGGGAAGAATATAAGTTAAAGGGATTGAAGCCACGATTGGATGGGGGAACTTTAAGTTGGTTACAGGCAGAAGGGACTGATGTAGAGCAAACAGATGGAATTGGGGCTACGGAAACTATGGGTTTTTTAGATGAGTTTTCAGACAGTGGAGAGAATTTTTTTTTAGCGTATGGACTCTACCGACCTCATGTGCCTTTTGTTGCTCCTAAAGCCTATTTTGACTTATATGACCCCAACGATTTCACAGTACCACAAAGTTCTGAAGCCTATTTAAACTCGCTGCCCACGCCCGCGGCAAAGTCTGTACGTTCTAAAAAAGAACAAGTGGATTTAGACCCAGAGCTGGCAAAAAAAATTAAACATGCCTACTATGCCACGACTAGTTTTATGGATGCGCAGATTGGGCGCGTTTTAGATAAATTAAAAGAAACCGGTTTAGACAAAAACACCATTGTAGTTTTTACATCTGATCATGGATACCACCTAGGTGAGCATGGCCACTGGCAAAAACAAACGTTGTTTGAGGATGCGACAAGAGTTCCTTTAATCTTTTCAGGTCCTGGCATCCTAAAAAATCAGCCGGCCGTAGAGGCCCCTGTAGAGTTAGTCGATCTTTACCCAACGCTCATGGATATGGTGGAACTACAAACCCCCAAATTTGTAAGTGGAAAAAGTTTAGTGTCTTATTTTACAAATTCTAAGGCGACTGTTAGACGTAGTGCTTTAACAGAACTTCAGCTAAACATTGGAAATAAGAAAGCACAAGGGTATGGAATTCAAACCAAGCGGTACCGATTGAATCAATGGCGCTATAAAGACGTCTTTAGTTACGAGTTATATGATCATAAATTTGATGACGCAGAGCTTAAGAATTTAGCTGATAAACTAGAGTACTCAGCAATCAAAGATTCGCTTCTTACCGTTTTAGAGTCACGTATTGCAGAAGCAAATAGGGTCCCCATTGGTTTAGGTAAACAGATTAATGGAGCGATGCCAACCTATGAACCCAAACGCTTTTTCTCTCAGCCTAAATAACTTGCATTTACTTTTTTAAAGCGCTTCAAGCTGACTTTATATTCATAAAAAAAATTAAACACTTTAGCCATGGAGATGATCTATGAGCATTTAAAATGTTCAGTCATTTCTTCCTAAAATCTATTGGGTGGCCTTCAATTATTCGTATTATTGAATTATTAATTTCTTAGTCACCATTCTTTCCCCTAAAGAAAGCTTTATATGATAAATACCACTCGCAATAGCCTTATTTAGCTGAATAGTATTTTTGCCTTTTTGTTGAAGGTATGAACTGTGCACCAACTGTCCTAAAGAATTATAAAGAGTGATTTGAGTTTCTTTTGTTAGATTAGGTAGGTTTATAGTAAAAAGACCATCCTTGGATGGGTTTGGATAGACAGAAAACGTTAATTCTGAATTTTTCACATTTCCAAAAGTGCTAGAATTAACAAAATAAACACCATAATCTTCGATTTGAGCTAAATTTTGATTTGGTTGGTAACAAGGATTATTGCTGGTAGTATATATTTGAACACTCAATCTAGCTCTAAGCAGCTCATTTTCTACAACAGCAGAACTGGGGGTTGTTATTGAAAACGATAAATCTGTGCCACTGTATGCAATTTCATTGGCATCAGTAAAATCCCCATCGTTGTTATAGTCAATAAACAATACATTATAACTTGTTTCACCGGCTTGATAAAGATGTGAAATAATTACATCATATGTGGTGTCCAATTCAAGAATTGTATTATCTGTGCAAGTGTAGTCTTGGTAGTACCCTCCATCAGTTCTAGAACCTCCAGAACTTTTTCTTATCGTATTTAATTGAAAATAAGTTGATCCCACATCATTACCATTTTGAGGGTCTGCTCCTGAGGGACTACAAACAGCTGCGATTGAGCTACTTGAAACGATAATGTTTTTAGTTGTAGTATCAGGCCCATTTGTGTTATTGGCCGTTAGAGATACTGATTTCTGTCCAGATGAAGAAAAAGTAACCAAAGGATTTGTTTCTGTTGAAGTTGAAGGAGATCCACCTTGGAACGACCAAGTATAGGATGTAGCGTCCCCTAACGAATAATTGTTAAACTCAACTGTATTACCAACACATATGATTTCAGTTGTTTCAAAATCTGCTATGGGTGTTCCAATACTATTACATGTAGAAATATTAGCACCATTAATTTCTGTTTCAAACTCATTCAAGGTGTACTGCGGGTTCCAACTGTATGCACCATTATATAAGCCATCCCCATAATCCATAAAACCTCCAGTAGTTCCTTCTCCTAAGTCAAAAGAGTGGTCCATCCCAAAATTGTGTCCCAGTTCATGAATAAAAGTCAACCATGTAGCGTCCATAATATTACTCACTCCATACTTATAAACATTACTTCCGACCACTCCTACGTACGCTAAACCAACGGTTCCTGGAGGTGGAAAATGATTTGTAATATTATGGGCGAGATCATAATCTATACTTCCAAAACCACCATTATTTCCCCATTCACGGAATTTATCTAATTGTTCATTAATATCACAGTTTGTACAATCTGCTGCGTATGGATCCGTTGCAGTTGCAGTTGAAATATATTGTCCCACAAGTACAAGCTCTACATTTGTATCAAACTCAAAATCTTTAAAATAAGGCACTACGGTATTCATTAGTGCGATGTTATAAACTTCCATATCTGTAGCAGAGCCCCCTATAGCAGAGACTGAACTCTCATCTGAAGCTAATACGATTTCAA
>Ga0209632_10003983_pt1 | contig 13277 bp, 7 predicted proteins | sample COG_10_FD_184754 | JGI IMG/M metagenome (GOLD analysis project Ga0209632, IMG submission 184754) | Pelagic Microbial community sample from North Sea - COGITO 998_met_10 (SPAdes) (version 2) | ecosystem: Environmental > Aquatic > Marine > Neritic zone/Coastal water | place: Helgoland, sampling...
TATAGAACATCATAAAAATGATTATGGTACAATTGGAGAACCCACACCAAAAGAAGTGAAATTAGAAAGAGCTTTAGAGTTAAAAAATAAAGAAATTCAAAAGTTAAAAGCTCAACGGGACACTACTGATGAATACGCTTCCAATATGCAACAACGATCTAACAAAGCCATTCACGACCGTGATGAATCTAATTACGCCTTAAAACAGGCATTGGTAGAAGTTGAGAAATATAAAAGCCGACTAAAAATTGCAGAGTCATTGATTGGATCAGGAAGACCAAAAGAAACCAATAAAAAATCTTTAATAACCCCTATATCTGTTGGTATGACTACTATTTTAGCAATTGTGATATTTGGCAGAAGATTTAGTTAAAAAGTAATCGAAAAATGAGATGTTTTTAGTTATATTGTGCCTACTATATCAGTAACTATGAATTGTATCAAAGAAGTACTTAAAGAGAAAGGCATTAAGCAAATTTGGCTAGCTGATAAACTTGGTAAGAGCTACAATATGGTAAATAGCTATGTGCAGAACAGACAGCAACCTCGTTTAGAAGTTCTGAATGATATCGCAAAAATTTTGGATGTAGATATAAAAGAATTACTTGTAAGCAGTAAATAAAATTATGGCAAAGGCTAAAAAGAAACAAAAATCAATGGAAGAAACCCTTTGGGATTCTGCCAATAAATTAAGAGGCACGGTTGAGTCCTCTGAATACAAACACGTAGTACTTGGGTTGATATTCCTAAAGTTTGCCAGTGACAAGTTTGAAGAAAGACGACAAGAACTGATTCAAGAAGGTAAAGAGAAATATTTGGAGATGAAGGAGTTCTACAACATGAAGAACATCTTCTTTCTTCCAGAGGAATCTCGTTGGAGCCATATCATCAAGAACTCTAAGCAAGATAACATTGCTTTGATCATTGATACAGCGTTACACACTACCGAAAAGAACAACCCTTCACTAAAAGGAGCCTTGCCAGACAACTACTTCTCTCGTTTAAATATGGACGTAAGCAAGTTAGCGGCTTTGTTAGATACAATTAACAATATTGACACCCTTAAAGACAAACAACAAGACATTGTTGGTCGTGTTTATGAGTACTTCTTAAGCAAGTTTGCCTTGGCTGAAGGGAAAGGAAAGGGAGAATTTTATACACCAAAGAGTATTGTTAATCTCATTGCAGAAATGATAGAACCATACAAAGGAATCATCTACGATCCTGCTTGTGGTTCGGGAGGTATGTTTGTCCAATCCATGAAGTTTATCGAAAATCACCATGGCGATAAAAAAGAGGTTTCTATCTACGGGCAAGAATACACCTCTACCACCTATAAACTGGCTAAAATGAACCTAGCTATTAGAGGTATTGCAGCTAATTTAGGAGCAGTGCCTGCGGATACCTTTGCTAAAGACCAACATAAAGATTTAAAAGCCGATTACATTATGGCAAACCCTCCTTTTAACCAAAAGGCATGGCGTGCTGACAATGAGTTATTGGATGATCCAAGATGGAGAGGATATGAAGTGCCACAAACGGGTAATGCCAATTATGCTTGGATTCTGAACATGGTTTCTAAACTATCTGACAATGGCGTTGCTGGATTTATTCTGGCAAATGGTGCTTTATCTGGTGGTAGTGAGGAATATAAAATTAGAAAAAAGCTGGTAGAAAATGGATTGGTAGAAGCGATTGTAATTCTTCCTCAAAACATGTTTTATACCACCAATATTAGCGTTACGCTTTGGATTCTGAATAACAATAAGAAAGAAAGAACGGTAAAGCTAAATGATGTTGTTAGAAATTATCGAGATAGACAACATGAAGTTTTATTTATGGATTTACGAGAAGTTGGAGAGCCGTTTGAAAAGAAGTTCATTCAGTTTTCTGAAGATCATATCTCAAAAATATCTAAAACATATCATGATTGGCAACAGGCCAATGGTGATTATGAAGACGTTGCTGAATACACTTACTCTGCTTCTCTTGAAGAAATTAGAAAAAGAGATTATTCATTAGTCCCGAGTAAATATATTGAGTTTATCAATCGTGATGAAAACATTGATTTTGGGGATAAAATGATTGCATTACAATCAGAATTTTCAGAGTTACTTCAATCGGAAGAACAATCAAAAAAGGATTTGCTAAACGTATTTAAAGAGTTAGGTTATGAAATCGAATTATAGACCAATAGGCGATTTCATAGAATTGGTTGATGTCAGAAACAAAGACCTTCGAGTAGATCATCTTTTAGGATTGAGTATCACAAAAGAGTTTATTCCATCTGTTGCTAATACAGTGGGAACAAACATGTCCAACTACAAAATCATCAAAAAAAATCAATTCGCTTGTAGTATAATGCAGGTTCGAAGGGATAAAAAAATGCCCGTTGCTCTTTTGAAAGATTTTGATGAAGCAATAATCTCTCAGGCGTATCCAGTCTTTCAAGTTGTAAAGGAAGAAGTATTATCACCAGATTATTTAATGATGTGGTTTTCTCGTGCTGAATTTGACAGACATGCATGTTTTCTTGCTGTTGGTGGTGTAAGAGGAAGTTTAGAATGGGATGATTTTTTAGAAATGGAACTCCCAGTCCCATCTATTGAAAAACAACGAGAAATTGTAAAAGAATACAACACCATTGTTAATCGCATAAAACTCAACGAACAACTCAACCAAAAACTAGAAGAAACTGCTCAAGCACTTTACAAGCACTGGTTTGTATACTTTGAATTCCCAAATGAAAACGGACAACCATATAAATCTTCTGGTGGAGAAATGGTTTATAATGATGCATTAGATCAAGAGTTACCCTTGGGCTGGAGGATAAATGAACTAGGAAATATAATTGAAAGTCATTCAAAAAAACATGATTTTGTAAAAGATGAGCTTATTTTCTTTAATACATCTGACATTCTTAATGGCGATTTCCTGCATTCAAACTACAGTGATGTAGCAGGGATGCCAGGTCAAGCAAAAAAGTCAATTCGGAAAAATGACATATTATATAGTGAAATCAGACCAGCCAATAAGAGATTTGCTCTTGTAAGAATTGATGCAGAGGATTATGTAGTCTCTACAAAGCTCATGGTTTTGAGAGTTATTGTTTCTAAAATCAATCATTTGAGGATATATCAATTTTTAACCTATCCAAAATTCATTAATAAATTACAGCGAGCAGCTGAAGGACGTTCTGGTACGTTTCCTCAGATAACATTTGAAGAACATTTGGAAAATCATCCCTTTATTATTGGATCAGAAGATATTGAATCAAGGTTTTTGAAATTCTTGACAGCCAATTATTCTCAATTTTTTAGCCGTAGAGATGAGAACAGAATTTTGGCACAAATGAAGGGTGTAATACTTTCCAAAATGTCAAAAGTTGAATATCGTAAAACAGAAGAGGTCTTATGAAATTCACCGAAGCACAATTAGAACAGGCTTTTATTGAGCTGTTGGGGCAAGAGGATATTCCTCATGTGTTGGGTGGAGATATCGCCCGTTCAGAAGAGGAAGTTTTAATCAAAGATGACTTAAAAGGTTTTTTACTCAATCAGTATAAAGCAGATAAGTTAACAGCATCTGAAGCCGATCAAATCATACGTCAATTGGAAGTCTTTTCTTCTTCTGACTTATACGAGAGCAATAAGGCCATTATGAAACTCATTTCAGACGGTTTTGCTTTAAAGCGTGAAGATCGTTCTCAAAAAGACATTTGGATTTACCTGATTGATTATTCTGAAAAGAATAACAATACCTACAAAATTGTCAATCAATTAGAGATTACGGGTTATCACAAACGTATTCCAGATGGTATTTTATACATCAATGGAATACCATTAGTGGTATTTGAGTTTAAGACAGCCATCAATGAAAATGTAACCATACATGATGCTTATGTTCAGCTAACCACTCGCTATAAAAGAGATATTCCAGAACTGTTTAAGTACAATGCATTTTGTGTTATTAGTGATGGAGCCAACTCTAAAGCAGGTTCTTTCTTTGCGCCTTATGAGTTCTTCTACGCTTGGCGGAAAATTGAAGGTTTACCCAATGAGGTTGAAGGCATCAATTCCATGCTAACGCTTATCAAAGGAATGTTTGACCATGATCGTTTACGAGATATTATTCGCAATTTCGTTTTCATTCCAGATACTTCTAAAAAAGATGAAAAGATAGTTTGTCGTTATCCGCAGTATTACGCCACACGGAAACTATTTAAAAATATTCTATTGCATCAAAAGCCATATGGTGACGGTAAAGGTGGAACCTATTTCGGCACTACAGGGTGTGGTAAGAGTTTCACTATGCTCTTTTTGACTCGCTTACTTATGAAGAGTAAGGAAATGGAAAGTCCAACCATTGTAATTATTACCGATAGGACGGATTTAGACGATCAACTTTCTGGACAATTCACTAATGCCAAAGGCTACATTGGAGATAATGTGGTACAAACCGTTTCCAGTAGAACCGATTTACGAGAGAAACTAAATGGCAGAAACAGTGGTGGTGTATTCTTAACCACCATTCATAAATTCAATGAAGATACAGACGTATTAACCGAAAGAACCAATGTGGTATGTATTTCGGATGAAGCACACAGAAGTCAGATCAATTTAGATCAGAAAATCACGATTGACCATGAAAAAGGAACGGTAAAGAAATCCTATGGTTTTGCTAAACACCTCCATGACTCATTACCAAATGCCACTTATGTAGGATTTACAGGAACACCAGTAGATGCTACTCTTGATGTATTTGGAGACATTGTAGACTCTTACACTATGACCGAGTCGGTAACGGATGAAATTACTGTTAGAATCGTTTATGAAGGTAGAGCTGCTAAAATGAGCTTGAATAATTCTGTACTGAAAGACATTGAGAATTATTACCAAAATGCAGTGGCAGAAGGTGCCTCTGAATACCATGTAGAAAAGAGCAAGAAAGAAAGTTCTAACATGAATATGGTGTTGGGTGATCCAGACCGTTTAGAAGCCATTGCCAAAGACTTTGTTCAGCATTATGAAACCAGAGTTGAAGAGGGTTCAACCGTAAAAGGAAAAGCCATGTTTGTTTCTTCCAGTCGCTCAACGGCTTATGCTTTTTACAAAGAGGTCATCAAACTACGTCCAGAATGGGCAGAAATAAAAGCATGTGAAGAGGGTGCTGAATTATCGGATAAGGATAAGAAGGAAATCAAGCCTATGGAGCGTATTAAAATGATTATGACTCGTGCTAAAGATGACCCAGAAGAAATGTACAACGCACTTGGAGATAAAGCATATCGAAAAGAGTTAGACAGACAATTCAAAAACGAGAAGTCTAACTTCAAAATAGCCATTGTGGTGGATATGTGGCTAACAGGTTTTGATGTACCGTTTTTGGATACTATGTATATTGATAAACCTGTTCAAAGACATAATTTAATACAAACCATTTCAAGAGTGAACAGAAAGTTTGCTGGAAAAGGAAAAGGATTGATTGTCGATTATATCGGCATCAAGAAAGAAATGAATCTGGCATTGGCAATCTACAATAAAGTAGATAATCAGAATTTTGAAGATATAGGTCAATCCGTTGTTGTTGTTAAAAATCATCTTGATTTATTAGATAGATTCTTCAACGGTTTTGACAATAGTGATTATTTCAACGGACAACCACTGGCACAATTACAATGCTTGAACAGAGCTTCTGAATTTGTCTTGCGTTCTGAAGAGAATAAAAAGCGATTCATGGATATGGTAAAGCGATTAAAGTCAGCTTATGATATATGTTGTGGAAGTGAAGAACTAAATCAAGAACACAAAGACTATATCCACTTTTATTTAGCCATTCGCTCCATTGTTTACAAGCTAACCAAAGGTGATGCACCTGACACAGAGCAAATGAATGCTTATGTACGTGATAAAGTTGCTGCAGCCCTTGAGAGTGATGGTATAGAAGAAATAATCAAGTTAGGAGATGAAGAAAACAAAGAACAAGATATATTTGATTTAGACTATTTAGCGAATATTGATAAAATCAAATTGCCTAATACTAAGATTCAGTTACTTCAAAAGGTACTTTCCAAAGCAATTGGAGAAATGCGAAAGGTTAATAAAATACAAGGAGTTGTGTTTTCAAAGAAAATGCAAGCAGTCGTAGACCGCTATAATGAGCGAAAAGACAATGTGTATTCTGGAGAAGAATTTGAGGCCATTGCATCAGAACTAACAAACCTGATCATGGAACTCAAAGATGAGTTTAAAGCTGGTGATGATTTAGGAATTGATTTTGAAGAAAAAGCATTTTTCGACATTCTAAAAGCATTGGCCGAAAAGTATGATTTCACTTACCCGAAAGATAAGTTGTTGTTTCTTGCGAAAGAAGTAAAACAAATAGTTGACGACAAAGCAAAATACACAGACTGGAGTGAGCGTAGTGATATCAAAGCAGAACTAAAAGTAGACTTGATTATTCTCTTGGGTGATAATGGTTATCCACCCGTAGATAGAGATGAGGTGTACAAAGAGATATTTGAACAGGCAGAGAATTTTAAGAAGAATAGATAATAAAAGTGACATCATGAAACAACCCACTATATTACTACAAAAAGCAAAAGAATTACATCTATATAGAAATGACTCTACAGCTTTATTTAGAGCGATTAACACATGTGATTTTTTGGATGAAATTATCTCCAATAACACTTTTTCGTCAGATTTCCAACCGGTAAAATTCTTTCGATTTGTTATCGCTAAATCAGTTAAAGATGGTCTATCTATAGATGAAAATTTTATTAAAAATCTCAAAACTGCTATAGAAGGGAGAAATGTTTCTGATTTCATTGAATTGTCTGAAAGTCAACAGGAATTACTTAATGGATATAAAAAAAGCAAAAAAGGTATGTTTCCCCAGTGGAAAGAACCTTTCAAAATTTTGCATCCATTTCTAATTTCAGAAACTGAGCGACAAACCACAACTGATTCATTAACTACAATAATGAATCAAATCAGTATGGATTTGAATTTAAAGGATATTAAAACTCATGTTGTAGGTTTTGAAGGTCCTCAAAATTATGGTGATGATGAAATATGGGCTGCAATATATCCTAGTGGAGCAAGAAGTGTTAGATCTGCTTTTCAATTATTTTTAAGGATGAACCATGAGGGTATTTATGGAGGCATTTTCAAGGGTGATCATATTGAAGATGAAGTTTATGATAAACCAAGGATTCTTTACAAGTCTTTGGATGATTTAGTTGAAGGTTTTAGATCACTAAAACCAGAATGGGAAGAGAAAAATGATGGTGTTGATTTTCAATTAGACATTGACTCTAATGACTTTGAAAAAAGAATCAGGTCAAATACTGCAAGGTCTAATGGCGTATTTTTTAAAGTACTAGACAAATTAATTAATGATTTAGAAATTCAAAATAGTGAGAAAATTGTTTTTAGTACAGGGAGTAATCAACTGACATTTCAAGTTGGAAAACGTTACTGTTTGTTACTTAAAAAAAATAAGTTTGGTTTTATTAATCCTATTGAATCAAACATAAATGAGCTCAAAAGAGAGGAATTTTCAAAACCTGACCCAGCTACATTTTTTAAAGAAAGTAGTTCAGAGGTTTTTCTGAAAAATTATGAGAGTATTAAGAAGTCTGTAGCATTTGAATTAAGAAGAGATAATCATGTAAAAGATAAATCATATGATAATAAAATATTTAGAAAGTATGTATTTGATAAAAACTACAGAAATAAATTCAACAACATTGAAACAGATGAAATTAACATTGATTTAAAAAAGAAGCCTATGTCAACAGAAATTCCGCTAAATCAAATATTTTATGGACCTCCTGGTACGGGAAAAACATTTAATACAATTAATAATGCATTAAAAATTATAGATCCAGAGTTTTATGAACTTAATAGGGCTAACAGAAAAAACCTAAAAGAACAATTCAATAAATACGTTAAAAAAGGAAATATTGTATTTACAACTTTTCATCAAAGCATGAGTTATGAGGACTTTATTGAAGGCATTAAGCCTGTTATTTCAAACGAAAACAACAGTAATGAATTAGAGTATGAAATTCAGGACGGTATATTAAAAGAATTAGTTAGTAACATAATAGGTAATACTAACTATTCAAGTAAATCTTCTAATGATATAGTCATTGACGAAGAAAAGTTTAAAAACAATGTAAACAAAGTTTCTCTAGGTAATAGCAATGAATCTGAGGATGAAGCGATTTATCAATATTGTCTCAAAAATAATTGTATAGCTTTAGGTTTCGGAGAAGATATTGATTTTAGTGGAGTCAAAAATCGTAATGACATAAGAGAACGCTACAAAAAAAATGGTATTGAAATCTCATCTCCAATGGATTTTAATATTTCCTCGATTGAAAGATTGGTCCTTTGGATGGAAAAAGGTCAACTGGTTTTTATCTCTAATGGTAATAAAAGCCTGAGAGCAATAGGGGTTGTTTCTGGTGGATATTATTGTGATAATAAAACACCAATTAGATATTCACAATTTAGAGAAGTTGAGTGGCTCTATGTCGATATTGACTTACCAATAAAGCAGATTTATGGTAGTTATTTTTCACAACAATCAATATATCAAATGTCTGGAAATAAATTTGATTTAAGTTATTTCACTAAATCAGAAATTAAAGAACTATCGTCAGAAAAATACGTGCTAGTTGTTGATGAAATCAACAGAGGAAACGTGTCGAGTATTTTTGGGGAACTCATTACACTACTTGAAGAGGATAAAAGAAAGGGGAATAAAGAAGAACTAGAGGTTACACTCCCCTACTCTAAAGAACCTTTTTCAATTCCTAACAACTTACATATTATTGGCACCATGAATACTGCTGACCGTTCTGTAGAAGCCTTAGATACTGCCCTTAGACGTCGGTTCTCCTTTGTGGAGATGATGCCCGACGTTAGCCTTTTAGAATCAAAAGAGATAAATGGTATTAACTTAAAAGATGTTTTAAGTACCATTAATAATCGTATTGAAATTTTAATAGATAGAGACCACACTATAGGTCACTCCTATTTTATGGATTTGAAAAATAGTGAAGAATTAAAATTAGCCTTTAAGGACAAAATTGTGCCTTTGCTTCAAGAGTACTTTTATGGAGATTATGGTAAAATTGGTTTAGTTCTAGGAGATGGTTTTGTAAAGTCTCACATTAAATCAAATAATCCTTTTGCTAAATTTAAGTATGAAGGCAAGGAAGAACTTAATAGAGATTTTTATGATCTAGTTCCAATTGATGATAATTTTGATATAATCAATGCTATTGAAAATCTACTAAATAAGGACAATCAAGATTGAAATCTAATGCACGCATAACTGTTTATGAACATGATAGGCTAACTACCAATCATGCCCTATTTAATACAAGGCATTTAAATGCTTTGTTAAAGCTAAACGAATATCACAACTTTGACTATTTTGATCCAATCCCCCATGGAATTAAATTCAAACAATATGTAGGCATAATACAAGTTGATGGTCTAAGTATCGAAGTTTTACCCAAAATAGACAGAAACAATAGTTCTGCGGATTGGAAAGGATTGTTGCTACAAATGTTAAAGGCCTGCGGACACTTAAAAGCCACTTCTGCTGGGGCAGCAAAAGTAAAACGCCAACATTTAAATTTATTAGAGGTCTATTTTGATCTGTATTTATCTGAAATTGAAATACTTATTCGGCGAGGTCTTGTAAAAAAATATCGTAAAAATACAGGCAATGTAAAGGCCCTAAAGGGGAAATTAGAATTTGCAGGGAATATACGTTATAACCTAGTACATAAAGAGCGTTTTTACTCCACCCACCAAGTCTATGACTATGATCATATGTTACATCAAACTCTAGCGCATGCCATAGAAATTATTGAACATTTTTGTAAAGGAAGTTATTTGTATGATCGATGTAAAAGAGTACTTCTTAATTTTCCAGAAACAACCCCACTTAAGGTTACAAAAAAACAGATTGAAGGTATAGTCTTAAATCGAAAAACAGCGCCATACAGCCAAGCCCTTGAGCTTGCAAGGCTGATCGTACTAAATTACTCGCCAGATATAACAACAGGAAAGGAAAAAATGATTTCATTACTATTTGATATGAATAAACTTTGGGAAGAATTCATATTAATTCAAATAAGAAATGAATTGGCAGGTACAAGTTATTCTGTAAAAGGTCAAGACAGTCAAGCTTTTATTGGCTCTAACTATCTAAAGCCGGATGTGGTAGTCCAACATAATTCGGATTCAAAAAAGGTATATATAATTGACACCAAATGGAAACGTCCCACAAATCAATCGTCATCTATTTCAGATTTAAGACAGATGTATGCTTATAACCGTTTTTGGAAGGCGAAAAAAGCGATGCTTCTATACCCAGGAGAATCAAGAAATAATATGTTTATACCATTTGAAACGCAAGACTTTTTCATGGACAATGACCAGACAACAGCGATTACACATTTATGCAAATCTGGTTTTGTGAGTATTCTTGATGAAAACAACAAATTAAGTGATACTATAGGTAGACAAGTACTAGATTTGTTAGAAGAAAATTTTAACTAATTCATTCAAATCCTCCCCAAAATAGTTCGATTTTGCTCCCTTTGGCTCCAAATGTTATTTTTAAAAATAATTTATTATTCCCGGAAATAAATTGTAATCGCACTAGGAACTAAACCGATTTCTACTCCCCTTCTTATTTTTTCTATTTTTTAACTTTAAATTGAATGGCAGTGAAGCCCTTGTGAAACAAAGGGTTTTTAGGTCTATCAATTGTAATTGCATAATAATTAAATTTTGTATATTTCTAAATTATATAAGACAAAACAAATCAACCTGTCTAAATAAAAATAGAATAAAAAGTTCAACCACTAGTTACCACTAATTTTAAAAATGAATATTAAAATCCAACTATTAGCATCATTTTTGATATTAATTTCTTGTAATAAAGAAGATCTTATTGTACCAAAGTTAAATAACAAAGGTTCAGAATTTATTTCTGCTGTTGACATTTCAAGTTATCCAGAAATATCAAATTTAAATCCAATATTTTATGATTTGGATGAAAATCAGAAAAACTTCTTACTAATACTAAAAGAAAATGGAATAAATACTGTTAGATTGAGACTTTGGGTAAATCCAACTAATGAACACTCTGGGTTTAACGAAGTAAAGCAGTTTTCCGAAACCCTAAAAGCTAATGGATTTAAAACTTGGTTAACTCTTCATTATTCAGACAGTTGGGCAGATCCAGAGCATCAAGATACACCAACCCAATGGCAAGAGATAAGTTTCACTACTTTAAAGGATAGTGTTTTCAACTACACAAAAAGAGTGGTGACAGAACTAGAACCTAACTATATTCAAATCGGGAATGAAATTAATTCTGGGTTTCTTCATCCTTATGGGCATATTTCAAATAATCATCAGAATTTTATCGAACTAATGAAAATGGGGATTTCAGCAGTAAGAACTAATTCAAATATCACTAAAATAATTTTACATTTTGCTGGAATAGATAATTCGGATTGGTTTTTCAACCAGGTAAGCACTCTAGATTATGACATCATAGGTCTTTCTTATTATCCAATATGGCATGGTAAATCTTTAGAAAATCTAAAAACTAAAATGGAGTTATTAAGTAATAATCATAATAAGAATATCTTAATTGCCGAAACAGCCTATCCTTTTACACTTGAATGGAACGATTGGACAAATAATATTGTAGGTTTAGATGAACAACTTATTTTACCCGCATATCCAGCAACAATTGAAGGGCAAAGAGAATTTTTAAAGAAAATTAAACAACTAACGAATGACGTAGAAAATGGGATTGGTTTTTGTTATTGGGGTGGTGAATTAATTTCGTGGAAAGGCAATCAATCTATTGACGCTTCTCCTTGGGAAAACCAAGCATTATTTGATTTTGACAATAAAGCATTACCCGTATTCAGCGAATTTGAAGCTGAATAAAACACCATCCTTTGAATCTTCAGATTCAGTAATAAATACCAACAAAAAAGCTTCATATTTCTATAAAGTTTTCATTGAACGATAAAGAAATGGGACCAATTCACGTCGTATTCTTAGTTGATGTGTATTTATTTATTATCAAGTAATATTCTAAACCCCCATGGCTCCAATAGCAAGGTTTTATCATCAACATTTATTTTAGAATCATAGTTAAAAGCACCAATGGAGGGATTCTTTAGGGATTGATTTTTATCAGAAAAGTTCCCAACAAAAACAACTTTATGCTTATTTTTTTCTCTACTAAAAGCCAAAACCTTTGGATTAGTAGTTTCGATGTCCATGTAGGTCGCTGAATTTTTACCGCCATTTAATGCAGGGTTTGTATTTTTTAACTGTCCTAATTTCTCAAGAAGTGGCCACATGACGCCTTTAGTCGAAGGGATTTGATCTTTTTCAAAAAATAAAAGACGGTGGTCTAAATCATATTCTTGTCCTGAGTAAATTAAAGGCATTCCTGGCACCACAAAACTTAAGGCTGTTAATAATTCCGCAGCATCTCCCATACGTTCTCTAACCGTTCCATTCCAAGAATTTTCATCGTGGTTTGTTACAAAAGTCATTAGAATATCATCGGCTTCATAAAGATTCGTGTCTCGCTTAATACTCTCTTTCCATAAATTGACGGCGTCATCAGATTTTGCCATTTCATTAAACACGTGATGACGGTCCCATCCATAAGCCATGTCAAACAACTCCGTGCCTTCTACTAAATTAGCTTCTCCTGCTTCTGCAAGCATGAAAATTTCCTTTTCAGCTCTTAATTTAGCAATTGCATCTTTCCAAAAGTCTAAAGGAACAGCACTCGCAACATCGCAACGGAACCCGTCAATATTTTCTTGAGTAATCCAAAACAACATATCCTCAATCATCTCAGCACGCATCTCTTTATTGTCGTAGTTTAAATCTGCAACATCTTGCCATCCCCATGATTCACCTGTATCAGGATTGATTGGATCTATGACATCACCCACTTCATTTTGCGTGTAGTATTCCGGATTTGTTTTAAGCCAAGTATGATCCCAACCTGTATGGTTAGGAACCCAATCAAGAATCACATAAATATCATTTTCATGGGCCGTTTTTATTAAGGCTCTAAAATCTTCTAAAGTTCCAAATTCAGGGTTTACTTTGGTGAAATCGGTCACTGCATAATAGCTTCCAAGCATTTTCTCACGTTCAGTTTCATCCTCTATTAAAGACGCAAATTCCCCTCCCGTC
>Ga0209632_10003987_pt1 | contig 13273 bp, 16 predicted proteins | sample COG_10_FD_184754 | JGI IMG/M metagenome (GOLD analysis project Ga0209632, IMG submission 184754) | Pelagic Microbial community sample from North Sea - COGITO 998_met_10 (SPAdes) (version 2) | ecosystem: Environmental > Aquatic > Marine > Neritic zone/Coastal water | place: Helgoland, sampling...
ACAAGCGAAGGCGGACGCGAAGGCACAGAAGGAGTCAGAGAAACAAGCGAAGGCGGACGCGAAGGCACAGAAGGAGTCAGAGAAACAAGCGAAGGCGGACGCGAAGGCACAGAAGGAGTCAGAGAAAAAGGAACCCAAGACGAAGAAGGCAGCGGACGCAAAGGAACCCAAGACGAAGAAGGCAGCGGACGCAAAGGAACCCAAGACGAAGAAGGCAGCGGACGCAAAGGAACGCACACCTACGCCCGAAAAAACAACAAAACCGACACATGTTGGCGCGTTTGCCTTTAAAGAGCAAGATGCGGTAGTTACTGTATCCTCGCCGAAGGAAAAGAAGGCAAGCGCAAGTAAAGGAGAGGACGACGAGGAGGACGACGAGGAGGACGAAATCGAATGCGACGAGTTGACTTATGAGGGCAAGGAATACCTGCGTACGCAAGACGGAATCATCCTGGATAAGGAGACGCATGATCCAGTGGGAACTTGGGATAGTGAAGAGAATGATATTGTTTTTTCGAAAAATGAATAAAGGAATAAATAAAAATAAAAAAGAAATATGAATAATGAGCGTTATGAAAATATTACAGTTGTTCATATTTTTTAATTTTTTTAAATTAATTCTTTTTTAATTTAATCTCTCATATATAAAAAATAGAAGGGATAAAAGGAAGGTATATAAAGAAGAAGGGTACTGAACCTATAGGGATTGTAATGGGTATTAAAATGCTACTGATATATGGTTTTCCTACTCATTTCCGGTTATGAAAGAGTTAGGGATAAGATGGTGTATATCGAAGGTGCATAATGTGGTGTATGTTTTTATAAAAATTGAATAAGCGGATGCGATGGAAGAGTGTATAAAATAATAAAATAATAAAATAATAAAATAATAAAATAATAAAATAATAAAATAATAAAATAAATAGATAAAATAAAATCGAAAACTTTTATAATTTACAATAGAGTGCAACCCCCTACGACGAACAACGAACGACGAACGACGAACGACGAAAAAGTTAAACGAAGATGAGTCGTAGTATGTGCAACCGAGATTTTATGTCAAAAACCGTTCATGACATGGTAAACCGTGATGTGTTTGATGCAGAGGCATCCAGAATGGAAATAACCACGAAGAAGTATCAAGTGCGACCTCACCAGCGATATTCATCTTGGTCCCTTAAGATGAAAATAGACCTGGTCGATTCCGTGATGCGGAACATGGCAATGGGTGCGATTACGTTAACCCGTCACGGGGCAATAGTAGATGGCGAGTTGATCTCCTACTGTTCAGTTGACGATGGTCAAGGGCGACTATTTGCTCTGCAGGGTTACTATACCGATAAGTTCAAGTGGAACGGAAAATTATATTCGGAACTGTCGGAAGAAAAAAAGAATGATTTTAGGTATTATCAATTGCGGATTGAGGAAGTATCAATGCGGAAAACCCCAGATTTTTCAAAGGAAGAGAATGAGAGATTATTTAAAGAAGAACTGGCGTTGAATTTCATTCGACTCAACAACGGGAAACGCATGAGTGATTGCGATAAGTATCATGGCATGAAGGAAGTTTCGCCAGTGGTACAGGTGGTGTATTCGCTGAAAGAAGAAGTAGAATTCAAACCAAAATTTTTAAACTACATGGGGACGATAGGTGAAGGGGTAAGTTTTAAGTTGTTGGCAGATTTGGTAGGTGTGGTTTTGTCAATTTTAACGGTAGACTCGGATAGATTGACGTGTTCGTATGAGCGAAACGGCAGTTATACGTGTGGACCAACGGGATACCAATTTCAACCGGATGGTTCAGATGTAGAACGTGTGCGTGTGTTTTTCCGCTACTATTTCAAGTTGCTGGAAGATGCCGCGGTTAGTACAAAAAATAATAAGAAGTCTGGAAAAATCGGCGTCATCGGGGTGCACGTGCATAATTGGATTCATAACCAAAGTTCCTTGGCAAATGATAATGCGATGTGGGTCGATTACACGAAAAAGAGTAATGATAAGGTGATTGGGGATAAATTTGTAAAAGATATTTTCAAAACAATGAATGACGGGGCACTTCGCAATTGCAATGGGAAAAACTTGGACGAAAAGGTGGAGTGCATCAAGAATGCTTACTACCGCATGGACGACGAAGACGAAGACGAAGACGACGAAGATGAAGATTCGCAGGATGGAGGGGAATGGGATAGTGAGTATACTGTTTATTCAGATGAGGACAAGTCAGCGGATGACAATTAATAAATTATAAGAAAAAAAGGAGAAAGAAATTTCTTTTTTAATTAATTCTTTTTTTTAATTAAATCTCTCATATATAAAAAATAGAAGGGATAAAAGGAAGGTATATAAAGAAGAAGGGTACTGAATCTATAGGGATTATAATGGGTATTAAAATGCTACTGATATATGGTTTTCCTACTCATTTCCGGTTAAAACATAATTAGTAGAGAGATGAAACGGTAAATATAGGAATGCTTATAATGTAAAAAATAAAAGATAAAACTAATTATATGCGGATGCAAGAGTGTAACATGATAAATAATTAAATAATTAAATAATTAAATAATTAAATAATTAAATAATTAAATAATTAAAATAGATGAAATAAAATCGAAAACTTTTCATTTCAAAAATGAAATTATAACCCCCTCGAAACAAACAAGTGCCAACGAATCAAATAGTAACCAGTAGTATTATCTGAAAATGTTTTGCAAAGTATGCAAAGATTCCGGAAAGAATGAATCCGTGTACACTTCCCACTGGGTGCGAGATGCACCTGGTCCGAATGGGAAAGTCGTGTGTCCTACTCTTTTAGGAATGAATTGTAAGTATTGTAGAGAAAAAGGGCACATGCTGAAGTTTTGCCCCAAACTTAAAAGTAAGTATCGGGAGCGGGAGTCCGACGTCTCTACCGTGAAGGTTTCTTTCCGTCGTACCCGCACTGCTAGTGAAGACGCAAAGGAATGTGCAGTTGAATGTGCTCGCGAATTGTGTTCTTCGCCGCCGCCGCCGCCGCCGCCAATTGGAAAAAAATCCAAAAATTACTTCCAATTGCTGAAGGTGGACGAAGAAACGGGCAAAGAGGGAATCGTAAATGCCACTCTCAAGGATAACTACCTTGATATCGCAAAGAAAAGCATTGAAACATTCAAACGCGAATGGGTGAGTGCCAAAGACGCCGAAATCAAAACCTACAAAGAAGATATGGCGAATAATTTTCCTCTACTAGGACTGGAACGGGGCGATGAAGCGATGAAGACGAAGTCGTATCTGTCTATACTATACCCTCCTCCATCTCCGCCTACCTTGGTGAAAAGTTACAGCAGTGTTGCTACCGCACCCGTACCCGCAACAGAAAAATACAAACGCGAAGATTCGCCCACACCATCGCCAGTCTCGTCTCGTCCACACTCACCTCCACCTGCTCCTAAGAAAATGCCACGAATAAAAGAAGAGAAGGGAAAAGCATCACCCCATCACCATGGAATGAATTTGAGAATTTGTGCTGGTTGTGGAGAAGAATGCTATGCGTTTTGTACTACTTTATATTGTGAAGGTCGTACATCATCGCCTCAATCTATTTGGGCGATGGAGATGGAGATGAAGACTAAGACTTCTCCACCACCAACGACGACGACGACGACGACGACGCGATGGGCAGACATGGAAGAATAGATAGATAGGAAATCGAAATTTAATAAAGGCATAGTCCCTCTCAAAAGGTAAGTTTTTTTATCTATATTTATTTTTTATTTTTAATTATTTATTTAATTATTTATTTAATTATTTATTTAATTATTTATTTAATTATTTATTTAATAATAGATAAAATAAAATCGAAAACTTTTATCTATTATAATATAAGGCAACCCTTACTTAACGAACCGAAAGTAAACAAAGCAAACGTAAAGCAAACGAAATGGCATCCACACCATATACCCCCGTCACCCAGCGGCTCAAGGACAGAATCCTCGAGGATGAGAAAGAATGGAAAATCCAACAAATTCAATCTTGTTTTGACATGTTTCGGAAACAAATTTTGGACCACGCCGCGCAAGTTGGTCAGGCGGGACAAGCCCATACCACACAATCTACACCCGAGTGGTGTAAAGACGATTCCCCCGAGGGTGGTCGGGTTTACACACCGGGTCTTTATGACGATGACCGCGATGATGAAATCCCCGACATCGCCACCCTTCGCGTAACCGATGACGAAGAAGAAGAAGAAGAAAACGTCTTCCGTACTCCTCCTCCAAACCACACACACACCGGTCCCCAATGTTGTCTCTTGTCTTCGCCTCCACCCCCACCCGCGATTCTGTTCAAAAACACGCAGACACAAACACAACCCACCACACAAACTCCCCGCCAATCCAGCAACGAAAAACGACACAAAAAAATGGCAGACATTGCTATCAATATTGAACCAGAATCTGTGGAATTTGCTTGGATGTTTATGGGGATATACGTGCAAAAGAGTCCTGTCGCCGAGACCTTACGAACCGGGTTTAATTTGAAACCTTCCCTGAAAGAAGTGTTTAAAATTCAATCAGAAATCACCGACGAGTTCAATAAAGCAATGCGTGGTTTGATTAAACACGGTTCGTATAATACAGGCAGCGGAAGCAACTTCTGTTTCATAAACTTCATGCGCGATATGATGGAAATCCCCGAATTGGCGATGATCCGGATGCGACGAGTTCTCGCAGAATGCAAATGTTGTGCACATCATCAGTCGCGTCGTCCTCTTTGCCAAGAAAAGAAACGCCAACCGAATTATGATATGGTCGCGCAACCAGAAAATGATTGCAAATGCTCCTGCCGTCATTTCACGCGCAAATTAGAAGAAGCATTGCTCGGAGAACACCCCCTGGAAGTCAACGGGCAGTTGTGGGAGCGTTCGCTCTGAAATACAAAGAAAAAAATAGAGTAGAAGAGAGAAAAACGAAATAAAGGCATAGTCCCAAACAGGTAAGTTTTTTTCTCTCTTTTTACCCAAAAATAGAGGTTTTTTTTTATCACTCATTTCCCGTTTCCCTACTCATTTCCGGTTTGGGGCAAATCTCGGCGCCAAGTCTCGGGTGCAATGTTTAAGGTAAGCAGATGCAGGGGACGGATGTATTGGGTGTCCAGGAGATTGTCGAGTACATACAAAAGTAATTGAATGATTATATATCCAAAAAATAATAACGAATCTCTCCTACTGAAATTTTCAACTCCCTCTATAACAATATTCTAAACTAACTCTTACCTAGAATAAGAACAATAGACTATAACAACGAAACAATCAAGAAACGTTCTAGAAAGACAAAGAAAAAATAAAGTTTGTATAAAAATAATCGGCATTTGAAATGTGAAAAGGTGTAAATAAAAGCATGGTCGCAAAAAAAGGTAAAACTTTATTCTTATTTTTTATATCAATCTCTCTTAATATTATTTTTATATGATTAAATAATATAATGTGTTATAGCATTGAAAGTAGTATACGCACAACATTGTTATCGTTTATATCAATCGTTTATTTATTAACCTCTGGTATACCACATTTTCAGTGGATAGGTGTAGCGTTAACTGGTTGGTGTGGAATGCAGTTTGATGAACTTTTATTGTGGTTAACTAACCCGCGTAAAGAATGTACAACACGGAATAAAATTATTACCATGACCTTAATCCCATTTACATTATTGTCGCAACCCATTTTTGCCTTATGGGGCACATTATATGTTTTTCCTTGGAAAAAATTAACACAACTAAATAAACAATTTATGATTCTTTATACAATTCTGTGTGCTATAATTATTTATTTTATACATTTTAACAAACCGGATAAAGTATGCACTACCGTAACAAAACAAGGTCATTTAAATTGGGCAACTAGTAATTATGTAATTAAAAATAATTTATTACCCTATATTTGGTTAATTATTATTGTTCTACCACTTTTTATATTATGGAATAAAAGTTTTCTCTTAATTTTTTTGATATGCGTTTTACCATTATTTGGATTTCTGTATGGAGAACGTACTGACTCACATGGGTCTATTTGGTGTTATTATACAAGTTATAGCAGTATAATAGCAGTCATTGCCCTATTTTTACAAAAAAATAATATCTACCGTATTTTATAAATAATTAAATAATTAAATAATTAAATAATTAAATAATTAAATAATTAAATAATTAAATAAATAGATAAAATAAAATCGAAAACTTTTTACCTACTAATAAATAGGTAACCCTTAATGACCAATTGAACAATCAGCAATAATGATTTTCACACGCAATGAAACGAATGTGTGCAGCACTATCAAGAAATACTTGGAAGACATTACATCAGACGTATATTGTAGCAAAAGATGCAAGGTCGTCCACATGATTTTATTGTACGAGTACCTGCTTTCGACCAATGTAAAACGGATTCTCCCCCGCCCAAAATTTGCCAAGTTCTGCATGAGCGCGATGAAGAAGTGCGATGAACTCAGGATGGAGGCAGATGATATCAAAAGACGCTTGGGCGCATGGGGTCTGGGATTGGAAACATACAATATATACACCAAGTTAATCGAAAAATTATTTGAAATGAAAATGTTTTTGAAAGACAACGGCGTGTACTATCACCCGTCTCCCCTTCCGGGCTACCACAATTTCGTTCCCACTGCCACTGCCATCCTCACCGACCTCCATGCCCCCGCCGCCGCCGCCCCAAGCAAATCGCCGATGGAAAAAGAAAGCAACCCAGTTTTGTTGCGTCGATCAGCACGTTTGATTGCTAAACACGCATAAACATTCAACACACAGTTATTCATCTTTAATATGAATAAAATAAATAAAGGCATAGTCCCAAAAGGTAAAGTATTTTTTTTTCTGTTTGCGTTGTGATGGTTGTGTTGGAATGGGAAGAAAAGTATACAAATTATAAAGTAAATTATATGAAAATAAAAAAAGAGAATTAATCTCTCTTCGTCGTTTATTCAAAAAGGATAAATATCCTCTATCCTCAACCAAAACATTATACCGTCCCTTCTCGTACCCCCCCCCACCCCCTCCCCATCTACTGTTGCCCAAAATGTTTTTCATTATAATCGCCATGAACTTCTACATCCTCCATGAAATCCATAATTTCATTGGCACTTTCATGTGCATAAGCATGTTGCGCGGATGACAATGTTTCATGTGCTTTCGCCTTGACATCGAATCTAAGTTTATCTTTATGAAGCATTGCCCTTTTTCCGTCCATGCGTAAAAGACGTCTAAATACCCTGTCCCAAATGCGCATTCGGTTTTCGTGACATCCTATAACATTATTGTTATTCATTTCATCTAAAATTTCTATCACTTCTGCAGCAACCTTCTCATGAGGACAATCAGGCGGTTGGGGGAAAAGTTGCTCTTGCAGTTGTTGCGGTCGTTTCGCAAGTCTATTAACTGGTGCCATAATTTCTGTTTGATCGGTTGTAATGGTAATTCGTCGACAAGTGTTGCAATATCAAAACGATTAAAAAAGTTTTCGATTTTATTTTACTTATTTAATTAAAATAATTAAAATAATTAAAATAATTAAAATAATTAAAATAATTAAAATAATTAAAATAATTAAAATAATTAAAATAATTAAAATAAATCTCTCTAATCCTTTTTTTTACTTCACGAGAAGTAGTAAACTTAACTCAAATATGTAACTAAAACACATAGATGATATAGAATATATAGATGATATAGAATAAAATTGAATATGAAATTAATAAAATCAACTCTAGCAACCCAACAACTAACTACAATGCAAATGAAAATCAATGTAATTTATAATATGATTAATCGTAACGCAGATCCTTATTATAAATTGAAAAACCCCATAAAATCAACTTCGATATATTATGTAAATGAAGACGATGAAGACGATTTGCCTGATTTGGTAAGTTCATCAGATGAAGAAGAAGAATAAAAATAAAAAAATAAAAAAATAAAAAGTGATTTCAATAATTTTTTTAATGCATAGTTCAATTACATAGCAATAATATTTCCAGTCAAATAATATATTTCATTAAGATTCAATTTTAAATATTTTTTCATTGTACTACTATCATTAATAGAGCGGATAATTAAATCAAATGTTATATTAGAATTAATAATATCGGATAATGTGTTGAGAATATATGAAATCAAATCAATGCACATTTTATCTTTGGATAATGGAAATGTATACTTATTATTATCTAATTTAAAGTAGAATAATGATTGTTTATTCGAGATAAACACGTTGATAAATTTTTCAGTTAATACTATATCCGTATCTAAATTAGAAGGTAATTTTAAACGCATAATAACGGTGTCGTCATTATCATAAAAACATTGTTGGGATTGGTCTTGGTCTTGGTCTTGGTCTTGGTCTTCTGGAATTATTGGTAAAATATCAAAAGATTTTTTTAAATTGGTTAGAGTATGAGATATAGAAGACATGATAATCGTGAAGGTGTTTATATAAAATAAAAATAAAAAGTATTTCAATTTTATTTTTAAATAAAATAAAAATAAAAAAGTAAAACAAAAGTTATAATTATGTATAATTAACTAATCCATCCGTAGGTATTCAATGTTTCTCTAATAACAAAATGAACTACATCTACGTTAACTGCATTCCCAAATTGTTTATAAGCAGTGTGATTATTTTCAGGGATAATAAATGAATCAGGAAAGGATTGTAAACGTGCACATTCACGTGGTGTAATATGTCTTTTTTCCTTAGCATAGATAGGTGTTTGTACAATTGCTACTAAAGTTGGGAAATAGTGTGCTTTTTTAACACGAATGCCAGATTGACGGAGTTGAATAAAGTAGTTAAAAATACTATCATTAACTTTTTTCTTCCCTACTTGCCATTCCAATTTTCCGTAAATTTCTTTTTTTGTTAATAATAATTCGTGTTTTTTATACCAGGCATCCCATGATAATTTATATTTTGTATACAATGGTTTATTCTTGGTAATGTAGTCTTGTTTCCAAGTAGGTAATGCTTTAAATTCCTCGGTAGTATAACTATTATAAAATTCATTACACATAATTGTAGGACTCAATGTTTCGCCGACATCAAAAATTTGTATCATTTCATTCCATGCAGAAAGGACTTGTTCAATTTCATTTGAAATTTTATATTTATCGAGATTATAGTTTTTATGCTGATTGTTGTATTCATCGATTGTATATTGTTTTTCAAAAATGCGTGATACATCAATAACTGCATTTTCAGGAGGAGTGACACTAATTTGTTTGGTTGGGTCGTATAAGTCGTTTCGAATACAAACAAAAATGATACGTTCTCGTTGTTGCGGTACACCCAATTGGTGAGGACTAAGTGTATAATCTGTAACTACATAACCTGATTCTGTGATGCGTTTTAAAATGTGTTTATAAACATCACCGTTATTAATTTTTTTAATATGTTTGACATTTTCTAAAAACATGAATGATGGACGTTTACTAGTAGCAATTTGTAATATATTTTCAAATAGATTGCCGCGAGGATCGTCAAAACCTTTTTTCTTACCTGAATTGCTGAAACTCTGGCACGGAAACCCGCCGCACAAAATATCAAAATCTGGGATGGTGGAAATATCAACTTTTGTAATATCTCCTGCAGGACAAATACCATAATTTTTTTCATATACTGATCGACAATTAGGGTCAATATCACTTGCAAATACACAATCAAACTGTGCATTTGGCAATGCATTTGGCAATGCATTTGTACTATTAAAACGCGTAAGTGCTTGATGAAATCCTCCAATTCCAGAAAATAAATCAATAAACTTATAATTATTTGTATGCGTATCAGAAGTTGTATGCGTATCAGAAGTTGTATGCGTATCAGAAGTTGTATGCGTATCAGAAGTTGTATGCGTATCAGAAGTTGTATGCGTATCAGAATTATTAATTTTCGCGTCCTGAATCATTTTAACAAGAACACTCTTGTTTTTAGATTTAAAATTAGACAATCCTAGAGATACACATTCGTCCACTAGTTCTTGTTTAGATTTATTCATAATAAATGTATCAATGTATATACAATTATAGTGTAATGTATAAATCAATTTTAATAATAATTAATAATAATTAATAATAATTAATTAATTAAATAATATATTTAATTAATATATAAATGCGTAATAAAATCCGAACTGTATTGAAAAATACATGTAATAATGTAATTGAAACAAATAAATATTATTATTTATCTTTTTGTGTACCATTATTATTAATATTAATATATGGAACATATCGTTGTAGTCATAAAGAATACAAAGATCCATTAGAAAAAACTATAGGAATTAAAGGATTAGATGGATGGTCTTTAACTCATGTTATGTTTTTCATCATAATGGGGTATTTATTTCCAAATACATTAATACAAACAATGATATTTGGTATGATATGGGAATCATTTGAACATATAAGTGGAACAAATAGACCAGGATGGTTGGGTGGATATGGCGGTGACTGTAATGGTATGAAATCAAGAAATGGAGGAAATTGGTGGTATGGTAAATGGAGTGATATATTATGTAATTTATTTGGGTTTATGCTGGGTATGAATTTATCAAAAAATTATTTTTATATTATATTATTTATATATATTTTATTTTTTATATTTTTACCTACTACTCTATTTTTTTTAAAAAAAACCTTTTAAATTGCATTGAATTCATAATTAAAATAAATAATAAAATAATAAAATAATAAAATAATAAAATCGAAAACTTTTATTATATTATTATTTTATAATAAACTACAGTCGAAGAACAATAAATCATCAAAATGACCATAACCGAATGCAATGTTCAAGAAATAGCGGCACCAGAAGATAATAATAATCTACCAGTAATTGTTGTATGCGAATATTGTGGAACGGAGTATGAATGGGTTGTTTTATGTGCATGTAATCAAAATGAAGATTTAATAACATGCGAATATTGCGGTAATCATTGGGATGGTAATGCACAATGTCCATGTTATGGTGGGTTGTTTATTTTGCAAGAAGAAGAAGAAGAAGAAGAAGATCTTCCCATCACCAGTAATGTGACCATTATTCCAATTGATTACGGAAGTAGCACGGAAGACGAAGATGAAGAAGAAGATCAATATGTTCCACACAATGTGACCATTATTCCAATTGATTATGGAAGTAGCACAGAAGAAGATCAATGTGTTCCACACAATGTCACCATTATTCCAATTGATTACGGAAGTAGCACAGAAGAAGAAGAAGAAGAAGAAGAAGAAGATGAAGAAGAATAAAAATAATAAAAAAATATATATATAAATAATACTGAAAATTATCATTGTGTTTTTTTATTAATCAATCGCTGAGAACGTCGTAGATGATGATTTTGTTTATTCATATGATCAGATGATGATTGAAGATATAATGCGTTAAAACTACTAGTATATAAATTATCAAAAATTGATATTTTTTGGTTGAAAATATCCAAATTATATTCGGTAGATTGGTTTGATTTTAATTGGGTTAAAACGCTGTTGTGTAAAAATTGTATACTATTATTTTTTATAGATTGTTTACGCTGAATAAGTAAACTTGTTGAAAATCGGTTATTATAAATAAGGCAAGACTCAATTTCTTCCATCGATTTGATTAAATCGATATTATCAAGTACTTCAGGTGTTGTTTTAAATTCTTTTATTTTATTCAAGATCAAAATATGAATTCTTTTATATTCGGGATTCGTTAAAATTGTTAATTTAACGGGTTCCGATAACATAAATTCAAACAACCCATGTAACATTTTGACCTTTGTAAGTAATTGATTCATAGGAAGAGAAGAAATAGAATTAATATAGATTGTTAAAATCCCAATGACGGTACTGGTCAATGTCAATTCTGATTGGTCCAAATTGGGTGTTGTCATGATGTATAATAGTAAATGGTAAGGTATTAATGTAATATGAAATTTAAAAAGTATTTCGATTTTTAATATAAATTAAATAAATTAAATAAATTAAATAAATTAAATAAATTAAATAAATTAAATAATAGGGTTATATATTATATGGGTAAATATGAAGTTTTAATAGGAACTGCTGGTATTTTAGGTTTAATATCAAAAATATATAGAACAAATAATACAGAAAGTTTGCCATGGACGTGGATATTATTAAACATAACTGCTCAATTGTTATCATTGATATATGGTATTAAAAACAATGCAGTTGGTATTTATATACCAAATTCGATATTTTTATGTGGATTAATGTATATATTTTACGTTAAACAATTGAATAAATCAAATGAAACTGAAATTAAAGATGAATAAGAATATATAATAAAAAATATATAATAAAAAATATATAATAAAAAATATATAATAAAAAATATATTATTTATTATACTCTTATATTATATATTATGTCGATCGTTCAAGAATTTACCGATATTTTTGCCCCAATGGATAAAAAGTACTGTGATTTGTTTTTTGCCATTTCAGTTTTTTGGTTTATTATTTTAGTTATTACTGTTTTTCAATGTTTGTTCTTATTTAGAGATTTAAAGAAAAATAAATTTTTAATAATACAATCAGTTATTCTTATGGCAACACTATTTGTGAACTATATCTACAATCGTCTTTTATTTAATATGTGCAAGTAGATAATTAAAAATCTAGATTTTTAGTATTATATATACAATTATATATAATACTGAATGAAAAATGATATAATAAATATATGGTCACTTGGTCATCTAATCGTGTGGTTTATTTTAGGTGTATTTGTTTTTAAGAGTTGGAAGTTATTTATTATATTATCAATATTATGGGAACTTTTAGAATTGGTATTGCCGTTTGAGATTGCAAAAGAACCATGGTTAAATAAAATAATAGATATAGTGATTAATGGTATAGGATTTGCAATTGGTATTAATATTCATACTATTTTAAAAACTCCTCATCTCATGTAATATCATTTTGATTATTACTAATATCTTGATGATTATTGTAAAAAAAATGAATATCAAATAAGTAATAATTTAATAATTCATTATTAGATAGATCAATATCATTATTAGATAGATCAAGAGTAGATAGATCAATAGTAGATAGATCAACATTAGATAGATCAATCGTAGATAGATCAAGAGTAGATAGATCAAGAGTAGATAGATCAACATTAGATAGATCAACATTAGATAGATCACTAACTGGTATATTATTTGTTAAATTATCAAATAAATAAAACCATAAATAATCATATATATAATCGGATTGTGTGT
>Ga0209632_10003990_pt1 | contig 13269 bp, 11 predicted proteins | sample COG_10_FD_184754 | JGI IMG/M metagenome (GOLD analysis project Ga0209632, IMG submission 184754) | Pelagic Microbial community sample from North Sea - COGITO 998_met_10 (SPAdes) (version 2) | ecosystem: Environmental > Aquatic > Marine > Neritic zone/Coastal water | place: Helgoland, sampling...
AATTGTAATTTTTCTGTGCAGCCACTCTTAATTGCGATATCTAATGACGTATTACCCTCCTTATTTTTTACATTCACATCAGCTCCAGCAGCCAATAGCATCCGCACCATATTTGCTATATCGTATTCAACCTGATACCATGACCTATCAAACTCAGGATCGAACCAATTACAATTAATTGCTTTCATAAGAGCTGTATCGCCATTATTATTCATCGCATTCACATCAGCTCCATATTTATTATCCAGTAGAATTGCCACTATTTCTCGGGATTTATAATCACTTGCCTCAATGAGAGGCGTATTGCCGACCCAATTCGTCGCATTCACATTAGCTCCATTATTTAAGGCATTTTCAACTTCGTCCGCATCATCAATATTAATTGCATCAAAAAGATAGGTATCCTTTTCTGCTTGATCTTCTGAAATTCCCCCTCTTTGTTTTTTTGAACGAGTTTTTCTAAATTTATTGGATTTTCTATGATATTTTTGTGTTGTCATCTAATATATATATATATATCTCTCTATTTAAAATTGATTCACATCGTGTATGCATTATTAATAATCAGAATTATTCGAATTTATTTCAAAATAAATATTATCCGCACCTCTTCTTTTAATTACAAAAAAATTGAAAGTATATTTTTATAAATAAGTATTTTAAAAAATATAATGGTAGAAATATGCAATATTTGTTCGTGTTACGACGCAATAGTGGAATGTGCGAATTGTCACAAAGGGAATTGCGCGGTTCCATCAGTATGTTGTTTCGCGTATGCGCGTACTGAAAATACGTTAATGATTGTATGCTATGATTGTTATTCTAAAATAGAAAACAAATTAACTCCTATGCCTAAAAAAAAAAGGATTTCAAAGAAAAAATCACCTGTATGTCGCTACGCGCATTATTCGCCAGTAGTCATGATATAAATTATAAAAAAAATAAAGAAACATATGTTTTTATTTTTTTCGATATATTATTTATTTATGGTTTTTATTTATTTTAATTCTTAAACAGAAGTAGACATATTAGTATCCGCCTTCTTAATAAAATGCTTGTTCATAAGGCCTTGAAGATTAAAGTAGGTAACTTCTTCACCATCCTTAACATCAAGAAGCTTCTTGAGAGTAGCATCAGGAAGAATTACCTTCTTGTTTTCGGCAAATTGAAGCTGGTTCTCATTAATATACTTGATAAGGAATTGCGTTACCTCTGTGCGAGCAATCTCCGTACCCTTATCTCTGTTCATAAACACACAGAGCTCGTCGGTTACTCGCGAAGGCTTAGCAAATCCTGAAGGCTTACGGTTACCCTTATTGCGATTCTTGCTTGCTTCCTTGCGAAGTCCTTTGACTTCCTTGCGAACACACTTCTCAAGACCACGAATCTGGGTCTGAAGAGCAGTAATTGATTGTCTAAATGTAGACAATGTCTGGACAATTCCGTCAAACTGAATGCTAATCTGATCAGGCTCTTCAGGAATCAACTCAGCGTCCACTTGCGTAAAATCAACCACAGAAGGTGGCTCGTTTACAACAGTTGTTGGAGGAGTAGGAGGCAAAACATCTACTGTGTTCGATGTAGACATCGAAGCAACTTCGGTATTCTTGGCAGTAGCCTTCTTAATAGTCGTCTTCTTGTTTTCGGTGGTCATTGCGCTTTTCTGTGGCATCTTTGATTATATATGTTATATGTAGTATTTCTTTAAATCAATTTTTTTATAAATTAAGATTATAAAATGTATCTACAATGGGTGTAAATAGCATTTAATTTAATTAAGCGCGTTATTAATATTATAAATAATTATCAATGAATAGTACAAATGAATATATTAATGAATATGATTAATTGTAGATGTTCTAATGTAGATAACATCGAAATACCTACAGAAATGATTAAAAATGAAGAAGAAGTCGACGAAATAGAAACAGAATCTGATTATAATAATTTATATAATAAATTAGTCATGGTTTCATTGGAATTTAATAAAATGAAACAAGGATTACATACATTACGTATAGAACAAACAAATACAGAACGAGAACTTGTAGAAGTTAAACAAAAACTGACAACTTTGTCTAATACAAATGCTACTATGTCGAATAATGATTCAATTAATTCCAATAGTGATAATACTATCATTTTTATGTCGATTTACAATCTCACTGATACAAAAAAAAAACTTATTTCTTCGATTACCCAGAATAATAAATTTAATGTTATATTAGGACTGGACAGTAAATACATACATTGTATAGATGAAATAAAAGATTGTACTGGAAACAACAATGTTATCGTTTTATTAGAATATGACAAACTTACTGAAAAGTATACATCAAAAATAGATAACTTTAACGGTAAATGGGAAAACAATCCATCCAAATTAGGAGCATATGACTGGTTTTATAATTCAGAATATTCGTATATGTGGTATATAGAAGATGACGTATTTAGTAAAGATTGGAATAGTTTTTTTGATAAATATAAAGACAATAACTGTGACCTAATATATAAATATATATCAGAATTTCCTTCGTGGTATTATAAGAACTGGAGAGTTGGTAGTAAATTACACGCAATCCATTTAGCACATTTGTATGTACATAGAGTAAGTAAGAATTTTACCAACAAACTTATAGATACTATTAGAAGCGAAATTAATACGAGTCATCATGAACTTTTTATTCCATACGTAAGATACAAATATAATTGTACATATAAAGAATTAGATACGGATGATACAAAATATTCTACTACGAATGGCACTGGAGTGAATGTGGGATACAGCAAAGAATTTATTGAAGGAAATGAATCCAATTTATTTCATCCGGTAAAGATTTTATAGACATATATATTATATGTATGGTAGAATTGATCCAGCTCGCCGAACTACTCAAAATATATCCAATAAAATAAATAGTTCAAATGGGACCTTAACAAGAGGCGCGCATTTCTTTATGCGTAGGAAACAAAATGAAACTAATAATGTCAATAAATTCGATAATAAATACCATAAACAAATTAATAAAAATAAAATAAATAATTCAACCTATTTATCAGAAACATCGAATTCTACCGATTCAGCTAACATTAGTTCACATGATGATTCTGATAACGGTTTACAGAACAATATTAATCCTTTATTTAAAGAACAAATGGAAAATATTCAACGAATGAAGAATTCAAATAAACAAAAATCTAATACAAATAATAATAATAATGAATTAAATATGTCTTTCGACCAACTAAAATCAGATAAACAATTTATGAAAAATATTGAACAAATTTCGGAGGTTTTTACAAAAATAAATGGATCTACGCATTCATCAATAGAACTGATTTATAATTTTAAACATATGACCAATAATATATTATCATATTTTTCAACGATAAGTAATCAAAAAGATCACATAGAAGATGTGTTATTAAAGTTGGTAGAACATTTATCAGATATAATAAAAAAAAAGGGTTCGAATGAAACTAATAGTAAACTATCAGACATGATGCCAAATAATAATCACCCTATAAACATGAATAGGCGTAGTAAAACTAATACGAATAGTCATAGTGAAACTAATACGGATAGCCATAGTGAGATTAACAGTGAATCTACATCTAATAATTCTATCACTATTCAAGAATTGTTGGAACTTAATTCATTATCAGAAAAAAGTAATCTAATAAAAAATATACAGGAATCTATTTCATCGTCAGATGATAATATATCTATATCATCCGATTCTAATAATGCCCTAAAAAATGAACCTCGTTCAAAACCCAGAATATTTGGGTATTAAATCATATTATATAAAATATTTATAATATTATTTTTATTTAACAATCAAGCTTATGGGTTTTCACTTGACGGAAATGCGGTATCCGTAGGAGATTCGCGGCGCCTTCCATTATTTGACCTTGAATTAGTGCTTGAAGATTTCCATTCACCATCTACGTCACCATCTGATCTATTTGGGCGAGTATTCTTGTTCTCGTTGCGTGTCTCGCACATCAACATGCCATTACTGACACCTCTCACGCCGAACGCATGGAATTCATGATCACCTCGCTCCATCTTCTTTAGGTCAAATGATACATATTCACCCTGAACAAGATACTTATATTGCTCGTTATCTACTACTACACCACTGTGATGGACAAAAATATCAGTTCCTTTCATATTACCCGTATCAGTGACAGTAATAAAACCATAACCAGCCTTATTATTAAACCATTTTACGCGTCCCGTGAATCTAATGGATTCGCTTCCAGTCGTTGTTTCTTGAATATCTGTATTCATTATAAATAGTATACAGCATATGTCTTTAAGCTGATTTATATAATCTCTTTTCATTGTATAAGTATAAAAATTACACGTTTATATAACTATACGCTATCTTCAGATAATTTAAGTTTACCATTTTCAAATAGTCCAGTTATATAATTGTAATTCGGAACGTCATCATACTTCAAATTATACACGTAATTCATATAATCAATTAAAAATACTGGATAGTCATTGCACAAATTATTCTGTTTATAATAATTCTTAATTTTATAAATTTGTTTTATTTTATCTTCCTTAGATACAATCTTCATTTTCTGCCAAGGCAGAGAACCTTTTAATAAAAACATCAGCATGTATCCTATAGAAATAAGGTCGTCTCTTCGTGATGGTTCATTGCCTTCGTGAACATTAGTACTTAAATAGCGTATTGTGCCAGTAAACTTATTATGATGTCTCGTAGGTATATGTGTATTATTATCATCTAAAAAACGTTTAGATAGACCAAAATCTATTGCATGCATTTTTTTAGAATATTCACCTATTCCAAATAGAAAATTCTCTGGTTTTATATCTCTATGTAAATATCCCATGCTATGAATATATTCTATTATTTTGATCACATCATAGCCACATTTCTGTACCTGTTCTACAGTGAACGTTTTATATTGATGTTTTAAATCGTATAAACTATTACCCAACAGATCAAACACCATAAACCTGTATGTAACATGCGTGTTATCATGAATTCCAAACCACTTTATATATGGAATACCTATTCCTCCCTCCAAATAACGATATATCTGGGCTTCGTGTTTAAGTAATTTAGATTTGGCATCATAGTTTTCAAATTTAATTGCTACTAAACTTCCATTTTTTATCGTAATTGCTTTAAATACGAACCCAAATGAACCAGATCCTATTTGTTCAATTAATTTATATTTATTCGCTATAACAGTTCCCATTTCCATTGATTTTTCCATTGATTTTTCCATATTATTAACTTATAATTATTTTATAAAATATTTTTAAGTCAATAAACATATTAAAATTGAAATAAATATATTTATTGTATAATTAGACATACACATATATATCATGGTCTTCATATGTCCAGAACAATATAATCCTACCGATCCCATAGTAAATTCATATTTACAGTGGTTTCCATACGAATTAAGTAATTGGCAAAAATGGTCTCTACATGCGATCGTTTCCGGAAATCATACATTGGTTACCGCTCCAACCGGTTCTGGTAAAACGCTACCGGCTGAATTTACAATTCAATATTTCAAGAAGCTCGGTAAAAAAGTTATTTATACATCCCCAATTAAAGCATTATCAAACCAAAAATTCTATGATTTTACAAATAAATACCCCGATATTAGTTTTGGTCTCTTAACTGGCGATATTAAAACAAATCCAGATGCCGATGTATTAATTATGACTACTGAGATTCTTAGAAATAATTTATATCAAGCAAAAACTGGAGATGACACATCGCAAACACAATTGGATTTCGAAATTAACATTGAGAATGACGTTGGAGCAATCGTATTCGACGAAGTTCATTACATTAATGATACCGATAGAGGAACTGTATGGGAAGAGTGCTTCATGTTAATTCCTTCCAATATACAGTTGGTCATGCTGTCAGCAACTATTGATACGCCTTCTAAGTTTGCTTCTTGGATTCAAAATATCCATTCAAACAAAGAAGTATTTCTATCAACTACTGAAATTCGCGCTGTTCCTCTAAAGCATCACTATTGGTTTTCATGTAATGCCAGTATGTTGAAATTAGTCAAAGATAAAACGTATCGACAGGAATTGGAACGATTTATCGATAAACCACATGCTATCACGAATGGGTCAAATCAGTTTGATGAACCCCTTCTTCATACAATGAAAAAACACATAACATACCTTCAAAAAAACAACATGTTTGTAAAACGTCAACATGTCCTCAATCGCGTGACCGATTATCTTAAAAAAAATGACCTTCTGCCTGCTATATTCTTCGTGTATAGTCGAGTAAATGCCGAGAAATATGCAGAAGAAATAAATTTTAGTCTGTTGGATGGGTATGATGATGCCCATATTCCATCTATTATTCATAAAGAATGTCAGAAGGTGCTAATGAAGTTGCCTAACTATATCGAATATATGAATTTACCAGAATATGTGAAAATGGTAAAGCTCCTGGAGAAAGGTATTGCGGTTCATCATTCTGGTATTCTACCAGTGTTGCGCGAGATGATCGAAATGATGTTCGATAAAGGATATATCAAACTACTTATTGCTACCGAAACATTCGCAGTCGGACTAAATATGCCTACTAAAACGGTTGTCTTCACAAATCTAACCAAGTTTGATGGATCTACTTCACGATATCTCATGTCACATGAATATACTCAACAAGCCGGTAGAGCAGGTAGACGAGGATATGATACAAAGGGTGTAGTAATTCACCTCAATAATATGTTCGCATTGCCTACTCCTACTGAATATAGGCATATTTTGAGCGGGACTCCTCAGAAACTTGTTTCTAAATTTAAGATGTCATTCAATATGATATTGAATATGCAATATATGAAGATGGAACATGTGGACACGTTTGCTAAAAAAAGCATTCTAAATTCTGACATTGGTAGCGAGGTAAAAAATATTCAAAATGAGATTGAAGAACTTGATACACAGATTGTACAAAATAAGCAATTCACTACAAATCTTAGAACCAGTAAAGAAGACATCATGAAGACGATTGAATTGGAAAAGGCAATACCTACTTTGAAAAACAAACACCGCAAGAATGGTGAACGAGAACTCGCCGCACTTAAAGACATGAATAAATATATGACTCAGGATAGAAAGGTATATGATTCACTATTCAAATTCGAAGAACAAAAAGCACAAGCTGAAACACAGCTCGAAAATACCGAGTCATATATATCTGCGTCGTCGAATAAAGTTGCTATGATATTAAAAAATGGCAACTTTATTGAAGAGGATAACTCAATTTCCATAACAGGAAAGCTCGCATGTCATATTCAAGAAATTCATTGTCTTGCGTTCACTGACACACTTGTACATTATAATTACTTCGCTGGATTCACTTACCAAGAAATTGTAGGAATTCTCAGCTGTTTTACTAATGTAAAGGTAGGCGATGATTACAAAGCGTTCACTATTGAGACCGAGAATACAACAGTCAAGTCTACGATTACTCATTTAAGTAAACGACTCGACTATTACTATGACCAAGAAGTAAAAAATGTAGTGTTCAGTGGTAGCGATTATACAATTCATTATGACCTTATTAATTATATGATGGAATGGTGTGAATGTAGTAACGAAACCGAGAGTAAGTTACTTATTCAGAAACTACAAACAGAAAAATCTGTATTTCTCGGCGAATTTATTAAATCCATTCTGAAAGTGAATAATATAGCAAATGAGCTGGAGAAAATCGCAAACTATTTGGAAAACGTTGAATTACTTAGCAAACTAAGCGAAATAAAAAACAATACCCTTAAATTTGTAGCTACAACACAGTCATTATATGTATAATATAAACTATCTTACACAATTATAAATATCCAAATAGGAAAGGTTTCTGTTAATTTTTTCTTCAGACATCGTGACAGAACATCCACCACTTTCAATAAATGATACATCAATCATGGTGATATTATGATCTATACATAATTTCAAAATGTTATTCACACGTTCCATTTCATTGGAATTACAATGAAGATGAAGAGATAGTCTTGAAGGTAATATTCCTTCAAGTGACAGGAATAATATTATTTGTTCAAAAACATCCGCACTTAACGTACCACATGTATCAGACAAACAAATGTTTGTAATATCATCATATTCTGCGTAATATAGAATTTCGCTCACTATGATACTTGGTGAAATTTTACCAACAAGTGGACATTCATTGACACAAGAAATATATAGTTTCAAATTGCTCACGCGTAATTCAGAACATTTTATAATGCTTATAGATCTATCAATGTCATCTTTAGTACTGTCTAAGGTTTTTTTTATATTTTTTTGTTGAAATGCGTTGGATACAGATGTGATTAATGAAATATTCTCTACACCAATATCAAGTGCTTTAGATACATACTTACTGTTAGGTACAAGCATATAGTAATTAATATCATCCATTCCAAGAGTTTTAGAATATTCAAACATTTTTACAGAATCTGCCATTTGCGGAAGAACTTTGGGAGAAACCATCGACCCAATTTCAATATGCTTCACATTCCGGGAAATAATATTATGTAGCATATCACGCTTAGTTTTCATCGATATAGGTGTTTTCAATGCCTGTAGACCGTCGCGTAGACTGACATCAAACAAATTAAACAACTGTTTACCTCCTACTCCTGTCAACATTGTTGGCGTAGTGCTTGTGTATATGTGTTTATTATATTGCGTTCTCGCTTTCATACGTGTTCTGATTCCTGTCATTGCTATATCCAACAAATTAATTGTTTGTTTACCTCCCCGCATCATTATCGATATTCTATATTTATGATTTTATTATAATTATAGAATCATATCAATATTTTTTATATATTAAATTATATATATAACATTATGTTTGTTGCGTTTTTCAATAAATACAAAACTTATATCTATTTAGTATGTATAGCTGGCCTTATTTCTATATTAACAGTGGAAAATACTATCATAGAAGGAGCAAGAAATAGAAGACGAGGTAACAAACGAAAAAATAACAACTGTAAACAAAAATTTTGCCGAAAACACTGTCCCCAGAAAGATATAGAATGTTTGCAAAAGTATGCCGAATGTGGCAACTGTAAATTCACTGTATCATCTATGAAATATACAAAACAAGATAATACATTAAATATGTATAAAATAAACAATAACGTATATGAAAAAAACTATAATGATGAGGGCGACGATGGTAAAATAACCAATGTTGGTAGTAATACTCCTAAAATGGGCATTGTACCGGCGGAAGGAGCAGCGGTATTGGATCCAAATAAGGATATCATGTTTCATAATGACAAATTAAACCGAAGTTATATGTTCTTTCCTGTTAGAAAAAGCACAACTGGTATGTTTCAAGAGACCGGGCCAAGAGAATCTAATATTTAACTACTACCAGTATGAAGGTTCTTTTATTTTGTTTAACCAACAATGTGAGCAAAATTTTTTTCGTTGGATTACAAATGTAGGATTATATGTATCTTGAATTGCGATTTTTGTATCTACTGTATAGCAAGTACAACAATTACATATACACTTAAACCATACTTTTTTATGTAACTTATGTATTTTATCTACAGTATTTGCTGTATATCCAGTATCAAAAAAACAATCTACATGGGGTATTTTAATCTTATCATCTTTATTTTTTTTACCATTCTTATCTTCCTTACTCATTTACTATTTAATAATATTATTATTATTATGTAATAATAATTGTTTAGACTGTTCCTGTGAATATATAGTGTAATAGTCTATTAACTCCTTCTTAGCTTCAGATATTGTCTTACATGGAATTTTATCAATAACTCGTCCATTGAATCGCGTAGACTCTATACACATAACCTTATTATGATCGTCTGTATCAATATATAGCATACACTTGGTTTCATCGTATGTACCTGTTTTCCATATGTAACTATTTTGATTATTCTCATTGTCAAAAATGAACAGTGTTTTTGCGCGTTCAAAAAAGCATCCACATATTGAAATAAATGGTGGTATATTATAACATTTATACATCTCTTGGACCGATACATATGACTTATTTGTAAAAATATAATGCCATAGTCTCTCCAACATATATCCCTCATCTCCTCCTTGAACATCATATTCAAGCAATTTAGTACGTAATTTGTTATATACATCATGTCCGCGCTTCAATATTTGTGATTTATTTACGTAAAACATAGCAGCCCAAGTATATCCAATTATATTGTTAGCCGGCTTATCAATTCCAATATAATCACATAGATAATCGTAATAACAATCAAAGCGAGTAGTATCATATTTTTCCTCCATATTAAATACTTTTCTCTCGTGAGAATTATCGTAAAACGAATGTATATCGACAACTTGTTGAGTGACCTTATCAATAAAATAATCTATAGTTCGATTAGAATTTACAAAAAAACGATTATCCTTCTCAATGTTCTCGGGGATATTTTTTAGATACCTATAGGTAAGTCCTTGATACTTTCTATTATATTGACTAACACAATTACGAGAAAACATATTTATAATATCAGGGGAATGGTCAAATGGATTAGCTTGTATAAACCATACATGTTCTGGTAAAGTATCATAGTTATCTATGATATAGTTCAAATATGTCTCTCCTTCTCGGCCTTTGTTATATAGATTCACTATACTAATTATGTGTGGTTGTTTATTATTAATGTCATCTTCTCCTTTATTAAATATAACAATCTTATTAATCCAATTATGTTTCTCGATTAGACGATTTAACCAGTCAACATTTTCATTATATCGCGCGATAACAATAATATGATTATTTATTGTTTCCATATTAAACTTAGAAAAGGAGTTGATTTGAAACAACATTTCAGTGCGGTTCACTCTATCCATATTTAGTTTATATGCCTCTCTTAAGAGAGAATTAGCTTTCGATATTTTATTCTTGACAGTAGTTTGTATATTGTAATTATATATGTCAGTCACCGACTGACAATATTCTATATCGGTCATTGTTATATCTGATGAAAACGAACCTTTATAGAAATCAAGTGCGTTGCGTATAATTTCGGCAGTGTCCATATTTTTGTATTCAGCAAGACGTCCTACAAAATATACATTAGATTTATTTGACTTGTGTTGTTTTAAATATTCTGATACCTTATGTACATTTTCGACTGTTTCTACAGGGAAAAAAGGAAGACAATTGTCCGCAATTTTTTGACATGTTATAACCGAGTGTCGATTACGTTCATTAAGTAACCCGAAATGTTTATGTTCTATCACCCGGTCATATTTATCCGCTCCGGAAACATGATTTACTGTTGAATATGGTTGATAATAGTTTATATGAGTCGCGTTCGTATTCTTATAACCCACATACTTCAGTTCAACTTCTGGCGAGTAATCATCCAATTTACCAGTATATATAATATGTGAAAAACCGGATATATCATTATTGTCACAGAAAGAATCGTAATCCATGTTCAACAAATATTTTATTTTACGATTACTTAATATTTTTTCAAAAAACATCGCATATCCTTCCTTCGGTAACCCGACATACTTTTTATCATTTGTATCGGAAGTTATGTTGTGTATCATTCTATCCCCTACACGTTTATGCAATTTCATTGGATTTGTCCGCCAAACTTGATGTAAATATCTTCCATATAGGTAATTATATATTTTGAATCCCACCTTAGATAGAACCACATCTTCGCATGTTGATTTATCAGAACAACACATTACATCTCTCTCTGTATAAATATTCAGATCTTCTTCCGTAGTTATCGATTCATCAAATAATACATTTATTTGTTTACATGATAATTTACTTGATACATATTTATTATCAATATGAAATGCGTCTTGACTATCTCGTATAATCTTCCAGTCACAAATTTCATTTACATACATCCATACTTCTTTATCATCTGATGAAAAAATATGATGTCCATTCTCATTCACAATGATATCTTTTTCACAATATTCATAATGTAGTCCACCGTAATGTGCCTCTTTTTCAATCATCAACACTTCATGTTCTGTATATTTTACAATTTGGTCGGCGATAGTAAGACCCGTCAGTCCCATTCCAATTATTAAAATCATTCTTAGAGTAGGTTTATAATATATTTAATCTTATTTTCTTTTTAAATTTATTTTCATCATGAAACAGATATAATTTAAATTTACGTGAACAATAATTATCATAATCATCTCGTAGAGTGATGCGAGAAGCCATCTTAATACTTGGTAAGTATACCATGAACTGAAATAGACCATCATTGCGTTTCAGTTTATCGAATAAATATCCGTCATACTCCTTTTCTAACATTGACGTATCCGTCATACACGTATGAAGTAGAGAACAGTCACATTGAACCTTACGAATAGCACGCATAGTTATGTTAATATATGGCAATTTATGTAGCCAGTTATCAAGAAACTCGTCTGCTTTTTTCCCAAGTGAAATCATATTCTTATTTTTTTGAAATATAATCATATTCAATAAATCAACTAAACGTCTAATAGGTGACGTAATATGAACATAATTATCCAATTTTAGTAGTTCATGACGTATATCTTCAGAATATGTAACATATTGTCCTGATGCGCCATTCCATATAGTAAGAAATTTATTGGCATCTTCTGGTAAATCATCTGGTATACTAATAACCTCTGTGTTTTTTAGAGCAACAGAACGATAAATACCATTCTTCGATTGTATGAGCTCTTGCGATGTGCTATAATTCATCAAGATCATCAAATACGCAACTATATCATGACTATTTGTCATATTCGTAACATATTTATGATTGTTATTCATACCGCATACTACTCGAAATATCATTTGATAGTTCAGATTACTTAGAAGATGAGGTGAATCATACGCATAATTAGCATTTACACGAATTGCTACATTCTTGTATTGAACTGAAGTAACTACATTATTCTCAACTAAATATTCCGACATGAAAGCAAATCTTACAGATGATGCTTGAAGACTGCATAAACCTTCTGACAATACAGAAGGAAGCATTGGTCGTTTTCGATCGGGTAAATATATAGTAGAAATACGCTCAGAGAAATTTTCCCAGATATTAAGCATATCCATCCATATAGAAACGTTTGAAATATAGATTTTCAAGACATATGTCGTATCTGATAGTTGTTTAATACTCATTGCGTCATCATAATCTGTACATGTATCCGGATCTATAGTAAATACGTCGTCTTGATCAATTTGATTTTCA
>Ga0209632_10003991_pt1 | contig 13268 bp, 13 predicted proteins | sample COG_10_FD_184754 | JGI IMG/M metagenome (GOLD analysis project Ga0209632, IMG submission 184754) | Pelagic Microbial community sample from North Sea - COGITO 998_met_10 (SPAdes) (version 2) | ecosystem: Environmental > Aquatic > Marine > Neritic zone/Coastal water | place: Helgoland, sampling...
GGTTGACACACCGGATATGTCATCAGACATATTATTATAAATAATTAATATTTTAAAACACGAAATTAAATCCATTCCGAAATTAAATCCATTCCGAAATTAAATCCATTCCGAAATTAAATCCATTCCGAAATTAATTTAATTAAATCGTAAGATAAATATTTTATACCCAATAAATTTTTTTTAACAATATTTTGCCGAATTTTACGAATAAACCCATTTGTTCCCACATATTTTTTTATGGCACATCTCACCATATTCAACATTTTTTCCCGCTTGAATGAGAATATAGGTCGCCAAATATTCTTATCATTTAATAGCGTATAGCCAGTCAAAAGAGTGTTATCATAAATCCAATAAGCATCTCCCCTATGAACCAAAGGATGTTGTTTTAATGCGACGGAGCTCCAACCGCGTCTTTCGCGCCTTTCAGTTTCGGGTAAACCTGGTTCACCAAAATATGGAACAAGTTGAATATCATCATCATCTACATTCAGTGTTTCTTGTTTCCAATAACTATCTCTATTACAGTAAAAACAGTTGTATGTAAAGTGATTTTTATCTAAGCAATCTTTGGGTTGCAAACATTTATAACCTAAAAATATATGTTTCCAAGCAATAAAGTCAATATCATTATTCATAATAAAAGGTAATATATTTATTTAATAATTAATTCAATTTTATATTTTTTATTATATTTTTTATTATATTTTTTATTATTTTTTTTATTAAAATAATATATAATACAAATGACTAATAGAACAAAAATGGCAATACGTATTCAAAAATTATATAGAGGTTATAAGGCGAGATGGCGCATTACACAATTTTATTAAAATTGATCGAAAATTAATTTTTATTTGATTAATAAAAATTAAAAAAGTATAAGAACAAATAGAATGGAAAAAACACAAGAAAGTTCTGAATATGAAGGTGAGAAATACTTTTGCACTAAAGAAACGTTGCAGGAAACGCTAGATAGATTTGGTGTAGCAGTTATACCAAATGTATTGACAACTGAGGAAACAACAAATATGCTTTCCGGAATGTGGGATTTCTTTGAAAAAATTACAGAAACATGGGAACACCCTATGAACCGCAATGACAAGTCCACATGGGTGGGTATTCACAAGTTATTTCCGATGCATTCAATGCTTATTCAGTATTTTAGCGTAGGGCATGCTCAAGTATCTTGGGACCTTAGACAAAACGAAAAGCTAGTGGATATCTTTGCGCACTTTTGGAAATGTGAAAAGCATCAGCTATTGACATCGTTTGATGGACTAAGTTTTAATATGCCGTTCGAGGTAACTAAGAGAGGTTATAATCGCAATAATACTTGGTATCATACAGACCAGAGTTTTCTACGAGATAAGTTTGAGTGCATGCAAAGTTGGGTAACAGGATTGGATGTGGAAAAGGATGATGCCACATTAGCTATATATGAAGGAAGTAATAAATATCATAAAGAATTTGCAGAGGCATTTCAAGTAACCAGTAAGGCAGATTGGTATAAGTTAAATAAGGCGGAGGAGCAATTCTATATCGATAAGGGTTGTGAAAAAAAGAAAATTATGTGTCCAGCAGGTAGTTTAGTATGTTGGGATAGCAGAACAATTCATTGTGGTGTAGAGGCAAATAAAACAAGAAAAAACGAGAAATTTAGGGCAGTAATATATTTGTGCTATCAACCGCGAATGAAGGCAAGTAAGGCGCAAATTAAAAAGAAACGAAAGGCGTTTGAAGAGATGCGATCAACATCACATTGGCCGTGTAAAGTAAAGCTATTTCCCAAAAATCCAAGAACTTATGGAAATGTATTGCCGGAAATAACGCAAATTTCCCCACCAAATCTAACCAAATTAGGAAAACAATTGGCCGGATTTTAATATAATTTATTTAATCTATTTAGATAATAAATATTTATTTTTTATATTGTAATCTATATATTGTAATCTATATATTGTAATCTATATATTATAATTTTTATATTATATATATTATATATAAAATGGCCGCGAATTCAAATACACCAGAAATTGAAGAAGTTTTTAAAAAAGTCAAAGAAAAAATAAATACAGATTTTAATTTGGAATTGATTGAACAGGGTGATCAGAATATGGTGAAATCTATCAATAAATACGCTAACGAAGAATTAACAAATTTACTCAGTAATAAAAGCGAACTGATTAAAATGAAAAATGTGGATAAAACATCGCACCCTGATGACGTATTATTGAATGCAATATTTTCATTATACATAACAAAACTCAAAAAAATCTACGATAAAAAGGGAGAGGCCAAAAAAATCAAGGGTGAAAGAATCAATGTAGATAGGACGAGCAATTTTTCCACACGAGAAAAACGCCAAAATAAAAATGAAAAAAAGGAGGGAAAACTCAAACAAAAACATGAAGAATTAATTGACGCATATTTAAACTTATTGAAAATAACAATACCTATTATTTATATACTTTTTGAATTATTCATAAGTAATGATGTTAGTTATGGTTCAAGGTTAGTGACAAAAGGTATTGCAAAATTAAATGAATATCGCCAATTAAAAAATCGTGAAAAAGAATTACCAAAAATAATAAAAAGTTTATTTAAAGAATTTTATGATAAAACAGATATAAATTTAAACCAAGCTACTGGCTCAAATATTCTTAGCAATCAACCAATTCCCGGCTCAGACGAGAATCTAAGGCTGAAAGAAAATGATAAATTTTTCATGCAAGATTTTTTTGAAAGATTTACTTTTAATACAATAGAGAAAAAACAAACGGTGCGCAAATATTTCGGAAGGGATGAATTCACATATGAAGTAGAAAATATTAAAACATTGGGGCACTATTCTTTAACAAAATATTTAACAATGTTTAAATCAATATTCGAAAGTATAAAGCTTAAAAAAGACGAAACGCCGATTCAGGACAAATCTATTCCAACATTTTATAAATTACCCAGTTCAGGCTTGAAACCAGATACTATAGCGAAACTTAAAAATGGAAAATATACAATAAAATGCCAGATATTTTCCGAGGGGAAACTCCTCAATAACGAGCTAATATTTTCCGATGGGGAAGCCCCCGATAACAACATGATCGATATTGAAAGGTTAAATTCAACCAAGGAGCCGACGAGTAAAACAACTAGAGGGGGAACATCACGCGCAAGAACACGCGCAAGAACACGCGGAAGGAGACGCAGAAGGAAACGCGGAGGAACACGCGGAAGAAAACGCAGAACTAGAAACAAATATACATTTAACAGAGGAGGTAAAAGAAGATTATCACGCAAGAATGTATTTCGTAAAAGATAATTAAGTTAATAAAAATCTATATTTTTCAATAATTTATTATTAATTATACTTTAGTAATAAATTTTAAATTTTTTTATATATTACATATTTTATATTTATCTATATATATATATATATATATATAATGTCATCAGGAAAAAAACGCGAGGAAACCAGTTTTAGCCAAGTAGCGGTGGTGCCGGGGGGGGTGGCCGAACGCATAAAGGAGGAGGAATCGAAGAATAAGGGATTGACGGCGGGGAAGGATAGGCCGGTGGCGGCGAAGGAGCAGTCAGAGCGGGAGGAGGCAAGTGCGGTGGAAGGCGATGAGGAGCTAGAGCAGGAGAGGTCGGGGGCGGCGAAGAATGTGGCGGAGGAGGGGGCAGAGGACGCCACTGCGGCGGCGGATGCGGGGGCATTGAAGGAACAAAAACCTCCTGTCAGTGTCTTTACTCGGAGTGGACCCGCCGGCGGCGATGAGACGGAAGTAGCCCTGAAAGATATTGGGCCTGAATGCATAGAAGGTATTTTGGCTGCAGCAAAAAAACAAGGAGCAAGCCAAGGCGGGAAAAAATCTAAAAGAAGACGCAGCAAACGCAGACGCAGCAGCAAACGCGGAGGCAGACGCAGCAGCAAACGCAGACGCAGAACACGCCGTGGAGGCAAACGCAGTAGTAGCAAACGCCGTGGAGGCAAACGCAGAACACGCCGTGGAGGCAAACGCAGAACACGCCGTGGAGGCAAACGCCGCCGCAGCAGACGCCGCCGCTAAGTTTAATATACCCAATACTTTTTTTAATTATTTTTTTAAAAATAATTAAAATCAATATGCACACATCAAAATTTCACAGACAGTTATGGTCATCTATGTGATACATCGCCTTCACCCGGAATAAATTTTCTCTTGGATTAATGCTTAAAAATTTAAAATATATAATAATTAATGAATGATATATTAAAATTAAATAGAGCTGAAAAGCTATTATTATTTGATATTATTTCACAAAAATTATATTCAAAAAAAGATAGTTGGGAAGCAATAATAAGTAAAAAAATATTCGAAGAAGAATGTAGAGCAAAATCAACTAGAGAAACGAGAAATAAAATCCAACATATAATAGAAAATAATGATTTAATAAATCAAGATTTTTTTGGAATTCTATTAACATCACTAGTTAAAAATTAATATAAGTTAAAATCTATATTTAGTAATATAAATTTTAACTATAATGGAAGTAAAAAAAGAATATGGTTATGTATTATTTATCGGATTATTACTTTATCTAACACAACAATTACTATTTCTAATTCCTGTTATGAGAGAAAGAACAAAAACTAAAATTTCCGCACCCATACTTTATCCAAGAGACAGCGAAATAAAAGCTCTAAATTTAACAGATGACCAAGTATTAAATTATTATAGAGCACAGAGAGTTCATCAAAATAATGTAGAGGCAATGTCAGTATTTATGCCAATATATTTAGTAGCAGGATTATTCGAACCAAAAAACGTAGCCATAGCAGGTTTAATCGTATTGATATTCAGAATTGCAGGAGGTATAGGCTATTTATATGGCAAACGAGTATATGGCGCACCATGGCATATTGGCGAATTATTCCTGCTTTACACAGTGGGAAAAATAGCATACAAGATGATTTTTAAAAATAAAAGCCCAACAAACATATCAAAACAAATACCAACAAACATACCAACACAAATACCAACAAACATACCAAAAGCAACACCCATTTCCTAAAAAAAAAATATTAATTTATTATATAATATGTTTAAGAATTTTACTATTAACGGCGAACAAGTAATTTATCCCAAATACACAGCATTGATTTTTTTAACAAGTGTATTATTTCTAGTAGTTGGTGTAACAATTGCGAAAGGATTTGAAAATATATTCCCAAAGTTTAAAACAGAAAAAAATGAAAATAAAATGACAAAAAAAATGAGATTGTTTGTAGAAGTTGCCATACAAATCGGCGCAATCGCAATGATAACTTATATATTTAGAGAAGTTATTGTAAAAACAATTAAAATGGTATTTGGAAAAAAGAATGTAATTGGTTCACCAGATAAATATGCGATTATTATTGTCGCACCAACAATGTTCTCACAACAACCCACAATAATTAAAAAGATTAATTACATCTGGAATAATTAAAGTGCACCCACATCTTTCGCATTAATAAATAACCCGGTTCTAGCACAATAAAACCAAAATACTGACAATATTGCCAATACCCCCGATGTCATATAAGCGAGTACTTTAGGTGAAAATAAAATAGTAAATTTACTACCAAATAACGTACCAAAAATAACAGAAGCCATTAAAATAAAAGCCAGTTTTACATTAACATATCCCTGCCTATAATAATTCAAACAAGCAAAAATAGATAGAGGTGGTATAATAGTTAGGATAGTAGTACCAATAGCTGACTTCATACCTTGAACAATAGATAACACTAATAATCCTGGCACCAAAATAGGACCGGCACTAATACCAAGAGCCCCAGAAAAAAATCCAGCAATTATACCAACAATAACAATTACAATAATATTCATTATATAAATCAAATTTATTTTAAAAAAAAATATAATAAATTTATTATATTTTTTTTATGAGACCTTTCATCTTTTCGCGCGTTTTTCTGCGGCAGCAGCAAACAACTTACGCCTTTCTTCCAAAGAAGTAGGTTTCATCTTTTCCTCTTCTACCTCAGACTCTACCTCCATCTCCAAATCAGCCTCCATCTCCAAATCAGCCTCCATATCCGACTCTACCTCCATAACATACTCCTCTTCACTATCCGTATCAATAGTAGCATAATCACCCGCATTCTGTGCTCTTAAAATAGCGGAAACATACGAATTATCTTTATAACCATCATTTTCTTCTTCATCGTTTTTCGCCTCCCCATCGTCAACAATATTTGAAGAAATATCAAAGTGAGAATCAATGTTTGTTTGATTATTTATCGTATCAGTAACTAAAGTTAATGCAAATTGCCAAGTAATATTATTTTCTTGAATCCAATTAGCAATATTTGCTTGAATAATCATGTTAAAATAGTCTACTGAAATAGATTTGTCCCTTCGTTCATTTGCCCAAATTATAAATTCATACATATTTTCATTTGTAATATTCCTATATTCGGGAATGTCTTCATTTCCACTTAAATCACTCATATTTGAATAATATTCAATAAATTATTTTATTATTTTATCAATTTAAAATATTATTTTATTATTTTGTCTGATTAAGATAAAAAATAAATTTTCTTGCGCATTTTGTCATATACATCATTTATTTTTTGATTATAACTAAGTAAAGAAATCAAAAAGTTCTCATTTTTATAAATAGTAAACGACCAAGCAACTTTATCATTATATACTATGCTTTTAATACATGATAATTCACATTTATAGGTTAATTTAATATTTTTTTCTTTTATACGTTTTCTTCCTTTCTTGGTTATTTTATTAGACTTCCAATAATCAAAAAAGTTATCGCCTAGAACAAAGTATTTTTTTTTCCAATTAATTGTTTTTCTCACATAAATTAAACCTGCCAAAAGACTATTTATTTCAATAATATCATCTTCATTTAATTCAATAATATTTGAATTATTCTCAAGTGAATAATCAACTAATTGATTTGTATTATTTAATTTATTTGTTTGGTTCATAATATAATTTATTTTTATTTTATTTTATTAAAAAATTAATAAAATTAAAAACTAAAAATAAAAAATTAAATTGATATTAAAATTATATTAATAATTTAAATTATAAAATATAATAAGTAAAGGTTAAAGAAAACATATAAAAAAGACTTAAGAATAAATTAAGAATGACAAGTATAACAATGGATCCCCTATTTCATAATAACACAGTTAGTATTAATGACGTATGGTTTGAGTCGCATCGAAGTTTGCTGCAGATGCTTTGTGTAGAACTAGGACATACAGATAAGATTGAGGAGATGAGTGAGAAGTTTCTTGGAAAAAAGCTTAAGATGAAGGCATATAAGGACCCGAATAAGCCCAAGCGTGCTAAGTCTGCATACTTCTTCTTCTGCGATGATGAACGAGGAAAGATTATTGCGAAGCATAGGAAGAAGCATAAGAAGATTAATATGGGTAATGTTGCAAAAGAGTTGGCTGCCCTATGGAAAGCAGTGAGCGATAAGAGTAAGTATACATCTCTGGGTGAAAAGGATAAGCAACGATATTTGGAGGCGATGAGTGCATATAATGACAAGAATGGAAATTAAATTACATTAAATTACATTACATTAAAATTTATATTAAATTACATTAAATTACATTAATTGACATATATTTTTTTTATTATTTTTCTTAATAAAAACAATAAAAAAATAATTAAAAATATAATAGGAATATAAAATATACAATGTCGGAATTGGCGGATCTAGAACAAAAATTTCAATTTGGACCAGTAGCAAAATTTGATTTTGATATAAGGAATTACGACGTTAACGACATGATGAATATATTAAATATGAGTGGTAATCCGAGTGATTTAAATCAAAATATTGTAAAAGAAAAAACCGATGCAATAATTGATAAATTAAAACAAGATGAAAATCTTTCAAGTGAAATGCGTAATAAATTCGAAAGTTTTATTAAAGCTCTAGAATTCTTTTTAATTTATAAATATAGCGTAAAAGCCGATAATTATGTCATGGATAAAACATTACTTAATCCTGATAAATTAATAGCAGATGTGGCTGTAAGAAATAAAGACGGTAGTTTCGGTTTAGGTGGCGGAGGTGGTGGCGATATGGTATCTATAAATACATATCGCAGAAATATTATACCAAGATTATTGAGTTTTGACACGAAATTTAGACCGAATTATTTCTCAACATCATCATCAAATTTTTCAATGGTTTTACCAACACCTTTAAAAAATGTAATAAGCATGCGATTAATTTCATTTGAATTTCCAAATGTAGTCTATGATGTAGATGCGACATTGGGAACAAATATGTTAACAATAACAGATTTCGAAGGTGATGTCTGCAAATATGAATTACCATCAGGTAATTATCATTCGGATACAGTATGCAATGCGTTAAATAATATTGATGGAACAGTTTTAATTAATTTAGATGGAAATCCTGGAGCAGGCGTAGATACAACAGCAGAAGATACTGACCCGACAACCAATCCAGACCGCGAATTAAAATTTGATGATATTGCATTTTCAATAGATACAAAAACGGGTAGAACAATAATAACAAGTTCAAGTAAAAAAAAGTTTAAATTGGATTTCACAAATACATTATCACAGAGTATACCAATTACAAAAAATCTAGGATGGAAGTTAGGGTTTCGCCAATTAAAATATCAGGGATTATTCAGTTATGTGAGCGAAGCACCAGTAGATTTGGGGGGACAAAAAGTATTATTTTTTTGCGTAGATGATTATAGAACAAATGTAACTGAGAATGTTAGTATAGTTTATCAAAATTCGTTTATGAATCGCAATATATTAGCTAGAATCCCATTGAGACAGGGTAAATTCGTAACATGTTATGATGATAATTCAGATATGATAAGAAAAAAACGAGATTACTTTGGTCCAGTAACAATAGATAAACTTCATTTTCGTTTATTGGATGAATATGGAATAGACGTGCGTTTAAATTATTCGGATTTTTCATTCGGATTAGAATTTGAAATTTTATATGAAAAATAAATTAAAGTTTTTTTAATGATGTATTTTATAAGATGTATAAATTAAATGAAAAAAATTTAATTGATTATCCTTCGGTATATCAAATTAATTATGATAATCGTTCATATTTTAATACTAATTTAATAAATAAAAAGTTATATCTTGATATAAAAAGAACGCATATTTTCCATTTGGAATCATTAAATATTTGTGATTTAAAAGCTTGGAATAATTGTTTTAAATTAATAGGTATAAATTTTAATAAAAAATATAAAACTATTAATGAATATTTGGAAAGTGAAGAATTTTGCAATATGACGGTTGAAAAAAAACGAGAAGTATTGAAAGATGGTGGAATTATCTTGGATAATGAATATTTTGGCGAGATTTGTTGTGATATACAAAAAGTATTTTCTGGCACCTTCAATTATGTTGGTGTGAATTTTTCAAAAATTCCTTTAGTTATTGGAACACTACAAAATTATATATATCAATATATATCTGATAGTATATTTGGGTTTCCAAACGTATATGCAGCAATACAAAATATGCCAGAGATAAATAGTATAATAGAATCACTTCCAAAAAAATTAATAAAAAATTTGAAAGATACAACAGTATTGCAAAGTTTTTATCATGATTTTGTAGAACAAATATGTTCTAAAAAAGAAGATGTAAAACATAATTTTTTATTTAGGAAGAAAAATGTAGTAGAATTCTCATTATTTTTAAAATCACCAAAAATAGATTTTAACTCCTCTGATGCTTTAAAAAAATATTTATCTGAAGAAATTGTCAATATGAATATACCAATGAGTTTATGGAAATTATATTTCATACTTAATTAAAAAATAAAAATAACAAAAAATATTTTTAGTATTTTTTGTTATTTTTCTTAGCATATATAATATAAAAAAAAATAAAAAAACCAAACTTATTGTATTAAAGAAATAATTAAAGTATACAATGATTTATTTACTTTAAAATATAATATGTGTAATAGTTATAAAGATGGCTAATCTTGATATATCAAGCGCGACATTCAATGCAGATAATAGCTCTCTTACGCTTGTTTTTAAGCAAGCAGGAACAACTAATCCCATGTATTTGGCAAGCGATGCTAGTGGTGCAAAATTAGACGGAACGCAGTTTCAAGATAAAACTAAAACGGGTTTCACGGCTTTTAATGCAAATTCGGGGACGAACACTGAATTAAAAGATGCAGCCAATGATACTTTAACTTCCGGTAATGCAATTGGTGATGTAACATTTACACATAATATCGGTAGTAATGAAGTAGTGTTTTCTAATTTGGTTGCACCAACCGGAGCAGCAGGGCATACAGGAGTAGAAACATATACAATTCAACTTCAAAATATTGATTTATTTTATAGAACAGAAAATAGTGGAGCATGGACTGATTTTTCAATGAATACACCAGCTACTTTTGAGGCGACATTAAATGACACACAACCACCTGTTATTACAAACGTTGTATTATCATGGGGTGATTATTTAAATCAATATGAAGACAATGTTGACGGAACAGTTACTGTTACTACTACGGGAATAGAGAATGGACAAGAGCTAACATTATCATTAAATAGCGAAACATATACCGGTGATGTATCAGGAAATTCAGTAACAATAACTATACCCAGTATTACGGATTTGCAAAATTTACCAGAAGGCACAAATACTTTAACAGCCAATGTTAGCGATGAAGCTGGAAATGCAGCAACGCAAAAAACAAAAGATTTTACCGTAGACAGAACAGACCCAGTAATAACCTCAGTAACTATGGAATCAAATAATGCATTAAATAATAAATTAGCTAAAGATGGGGATACTGTAACAATTACAATAAACACTGATACTAGTTGTAATGAACCAGTTGTTACATTTACAAGCGGAGACCCAGCCCAAGCAGTGACAGATACCGATATTTGTTATAATGAAATAACAGGCACACAGTGGACAGCATCTTTTGATGTATCAAGTGGTGATACGAATGGCGAAGTTACAATAGATTTAAGTGCTATTGATTTGGGTGGAAATTATACGGTTGGATATACAACTGTTGCAGGGGATAAAGTTACAGTTGATACAACTGCACCAGATATTAGCTCGGTTACATTATCTTGGGGTGATTATCTTAATAGTACCGAAGTAGAATCGGACGGAACTGTTACGGTTTTAATGACCAATAATGAAGCAGATGATGGCGTGCTTACAGTCAGCTTAAACGGTAAAGATTATTCAGGAACAGTATCAAATGATACAATTTCAATTACTGTTCCAACGGCGGATCTTAAAGATTTGTCTGATAATAACCAAGTAAGTGGCGTTCAACATGACTTAAGTGTAAATGTAAATGATACAGCAGGAAATGCAGCATCTCAAGTTATAAAATCATTTACGGTAGATAGAACAGCTCCCGTTATAAGTTCTATCGGATTATCATGGGGAGACAGATTAAATGCAGCCGAAGACGATATATCAGGAACTGTTACAGTAACAATGTCAACAGCAGATGCTAGTGGTAGAACATTAACTGTTTCATTGGACGGAACCGACTATACTGGTGTGGTAAATGATAAAACAGTAAGTATTCAAATACCAGTAGCAGACCTCCAGGATTTATCAGATAATTTGACAGAAAAATCGTATGATATAAGTGCGAATGTATCAGATGTTGCCGGAAATGCTGCGACAGAAGTAACAACATCATTTATTGTAGACAAAACAGACCCAGTGATTAACTCGGTAACAATTGCTTCAAGTAATGATGTTTCAACATTAGCTAAACATGGTGATACAGTAACTATTACTATTAATACTGATACAAGTTGTAATGAACCAACAGCCGTTTTTCAGAGTGGTGGAAAAGATGTTAGTGATGCAACCATTACATACGCTGAAGTGAATGCGAAACAATGGACAGCATCTTATGATGTGTCAAATGCAGATACAGATGGTCTTGTAAGTATTAATGTAACAGCCGCGGATTTAGCTGGAAATACAACATCGGGATATACAACTATTACTGGAGATAATGTTACTGTTGATACAACCGTCCCCGTAATCAATGCATTCACATTGCCATGGGGAACAATATTAAATATGAATGAAGATGATGTTTCGCAAAATATTGCAATCAATATGACAAATGATGATGCTAGTGGTCAAAAACTTACACTTAAATTAAATAATGTGGACTATTCTGGAGTTGTAGAATATTCAAATGTAACTATTCAAATACCAAATACAGACCTTCAAGCTTTATCAAATAACACAGAATATACGATTACAGCCGATGTATCTGATAATGTTGGAAATGGAGCAGTTCAACAATCAACAACTTTCACTGTAAATAAAAATCCACCAACAATAACAACAACATTGAAATCTAAAAATGCAAATACAGAGTTAAAAGCAAAAGTTGACGATACTGTTGAATTAACTATGGTAATGGATGTAAGCACTAATCGCCCAGATGTTGTTTTCCAGAGTGGTGGAGAAGATGTTAGTGGTACAATTACATATGACCCAGTTAGCGGAGTTTCTAAAACATGGAAAGCAACATTTGATGTATCGGCAACGCATGTTGAAGGAAACGTAACAATTGATGTTTCTGCAGTAAGTACTGAAGGTGATGCGGTAAATCAAACTATTAATCATACAACAATTACGAATGGTTCTGTAGAAATTGATTTAACAAAACCTGTAATTAGTGGCATTGCGTTTGATTGGGGAACAGTATTAAATATGCATGAAGATGATGCTTCTGGAAGTGCCACTGTAACTACAACAGGTGTTGAAGATAGTCAAGTATTGACAATTCAGTTAAATGGTAATACAGTTGATGCTAATTATTCGGGTGTAGTAATGGATAATTCAGTTAATATTGTCATACCACCAAGTCATCTTCAAGATTTAACGGGTGCTGCTGGAACGAGTTATGATGTAAGTGCAAATGTAAATGATTTAGTAGGTCATGCTGCAGATACAGTAGCTCAATCATTTACAATTAATAAAACACCACCAGACATTTCTTATGTAGAAATTACATCTAATGTTGCAGATTTTCCTCAGAGAGCAGGTATCGGTAAAACAGTTACATTGGAAATCTTGTCTGAAGAGGATTTATCCAAAAATTCAATTGCTGTAACATTTCAGAGTGGTGGCGTTGATGTTAGTGGTTCAACAACGGTAGATTACAAAACAGACGCCGACGATAAGAAAAGGTTC
>Ga0209632_10003995_pt1 | contig 13264 bp, 14 predicted proteins | sample COG_10_FD_184754 | JGI IMG/M metagenome (GOLD analysis project Ga0209632, IMG submission 184754) | Pelagic Microbial community sample from North Sea - COGITO 998_met_10 (SPAdes) (version 2) | ecosystem: Environmental > Aquatic > Marine > Neritic zone/Coastal water | place: Helgoland, sampling...
ACAAGTAGAATATAACCATGCACGCCCTCATACTTTTACACATAAATCTCCGATTCTAAATTATGGAAATTATAGTCAGCCACTGGGACATTTATGGGGGGCGAATTTTCGAGAAGCAATTGCTATAGCAAGATATAGAACGGGTCGGTGGAGTGCTAGCACAAAACTTGTTTTAGGAGAAAAAGGATTTGATCTTGAAGATCAATTAATTAGTTATGGGGGAGATATTTATCAATCATACGAAGATAGATCTTCAGACCTTGGGAATAAAATAGCACAGGGCAACACTGCTCAGATTTTTATTGCAGATCTACAAACCAATTACTTGATAAATTCAGCTAATAACACGAATTTATTTATGAACGTATCCTACAGGAAAGCGGACATAGAAGAATCATTAACAAATTTTTATTCAGGAACAAACATATGGTTTTCAGTAGGTTTAAGATCGGATTTGTTTAACTGGTATTTTGATTTTTAAATTTTTTAACAAAAAATTAAAAAAATTAAAAAATTTATAATTATATTTGCACATGTGATTTTTTAATTAATCTCACATTTTTCTTTTTCATAGCAATTTTCCCACTCAATCTTTTGAGTGGGTTTTTTCATTTTCAAGATAAAAGCTAGTCAAAATATATGGTAAAGTCATAATTATAAAATATCTTTGTAAAACTATTTTATAAAATGGAAACAACAGTAATTTCAGGCGATAAAACATCAATGAAAGCACTTCTTTCAGATTTAAAACAACTTACTAAATTTGGGCTTTCTTTAAGTGTCGTGTTTTCTTCTGTAGCAGGGTATCTAATTGCTGCAGATGTTGTCAATTACTCGATACTTTTTCTTCTCGTTTTAGGAGGTTTTTTTATGGTTAGTGCCTCAAATGTATTCAATCAAATTATAGAAAAAGATACAGATGCTATTATGAAAAGAACACAAAACAGGCCTTTACCAACCGGTAGAATGTCTGTCAATGTAGCTCTATCAATTGCGATTTTATTTACGGTGCTTGGAATTTCAATTTTATATAGTATTAATCCAAAATCAGCCTTATTTGGCGCAATTTCAATTTTCATATACACAAGTATATATACTCCTTTAAAGCCTGTAACTCCCCTAGCGGTATTCATAGGAGCAATTCCCGGTGCAATTCCTTTTATGCTTGGTTGGATAGCGGCAACAAATAATTTCGGTTTAGAGGCAGGGTTTTTATTTATCATTCAATTTTTTTGGCAATTCCCACACTTCTGGGCAATTGGTTGGTTACAGTACGAAGAATATAAAAAAGCAGGTTTTAATATGCTCCCTATGGGGAATAAAGATAAAGGAGCAGTCAAGCAGATTGTTTTTTATACCATTGTAATGATTATGGTGTCCATCGCACCTGTATTAAAGTTGTCAGGAGAATTTTATATCTATCCACTTACAGCATTTTTGGTTGCTTTGCTGGGAATTCTTATGTTATATTTTGCTGTTAAATTACATAAAAGTCAAGATAATGTTGATGCTAGGAAATTAATGCTAGCAAGCGTTTTATACATTACTGTAGTACAAATTATATATGTAGTAGATAAATTTTTACATTAAAAATGAAAGAAGAACAAACATTACAAGAAGAATTAGCAATTGCTAAGAAAAAATCTGCAAAACCTATGTTGTGGGTCTCTATGATTAGTATGGTCATGTTTTTTGCAGGATTAACAAGCGCCTATGTAATCAGTATGAGAAGAGATGATTGGATCACTTTCGATTTACCACAAGCATTTTACATAAGTACTTTTTTAATTATAATAAGTAGTATTTCACTAGTGTTATCTCAAAAATTTTTAAAAGAGAATAACAGGCAACTATCATTGTTGTTTGTGGTTGCTACTTTTATTTTGGGATTGGGTTTTATCTGGCAGCAATATGTTGGTTTTAATCAACTAAAAAGTAGCGGTCTGTTTTTTACTGGTCCAGAAAGTACAGTGTCTACATCTTTTATCATAGGAATAACGTTCATGCATGTTTTACATTTGTTGGCGGGAGCTATTGTGCTTTTAGTTGTTATTTATAATCATTTTAAATATAAATATACACCAGAGAATATGCTAGGGTTTGAACTCGGTGCAATCTTTTGGCATTTTGTAGATATATTATGGATTTATCTATTTTTCTTTTTCTATTTTATTAGGTGATGAAAAATAGTTATTTTTGCCGCATTAATTAAGAATTAACAGAGAATATATTATATGGAATTAAATATTGACATAGCTGAAAATAAAAAAACTTGGAATGGTGGTGGAGCAAAACCATTTGGTGCAAGCTATGGTAAAATGATGATGTGGTTTTTTATTGTTTCTGATGCATTAACTTTTTCAGGTTTTTTGGCTGCTTATGGTCTAACTCGATTTAAGTTTATAAATTCTTGGCCAATTGCAGATGAGGTATTTACTCACTTTCCTGGATTACACGGTGTCCATGCACCTATGTATTATGTTGCATTAATGACATTTATTCTTATCGTTTCCTCTGTGACCATGGTTTTAGCAGTTGATGCGGGCCACCAAATGAAACAAAAAAGTGTTGCTTGGTATATGTTTGCAACAATTATTTTTGGAATTATTTTTGTTGGTTCTCAAGCATGGGAATGGAAAAATTTCATTACAGGTACTTATGGATCTGTTAAAACAACGGATGGCAAAATATTACAATTCGTAAAAGAAGGGCATCAAATTGCATTTTCCGATTTTGTTGTTGGACAAAGAACAGACCAAAGAGTTCAACATTCTAAATACAATGGATTGTGGTTTGAGAAAGAAGAGACAATTCCTAATTATTCGATCTCCCAAATTAAAGAGGCATATCAATCAAATTCTGATATTCAAATTCGTTCAGAGCTTATAGATCCTGCGACCAAACAAAAAATAATTCTTTCTAGAGAAGAAGGGATGGTTCAATTATCAAAAACAAAATTAGTTGTTGAAGGAGCAAACTTAAAGGTAAACGAATACGGAAATACTATTTTTGCTGATTTCTTTTTCTTCATTACAGGCTTCCACGGCTTTCACGTATTTTCAGGAATTATTCTAAACATTATTATTTTCTTTAATGTAATAATTGGCACATACGAGCGAAGAGGGCACTATGAAATGGTAGAGAAGGTAGGATTATATTGGCACTTTGTAGATTTAGTTTGGGTATTCGTATTCACCTTCTTTTACTTAGTATAATTTATAAAAAAGATTAAAATGGCACACGCACACGAATCAAATAAAAAAAGAATTTGGATAGTTTTAATAATGCTAACTATTATAACTACTGTTGAGGTTGCATTAGGAATTGTTAAGCCATCCTCTTTACACCTTACAAGTTATTTAGGAACCAGTCCTCTAAACTGGATATTCATCATCTTAACATTAGTGAAAGCATATTACATTACCTGGGCATTTATGCACATGGAAGGAGAAACGCAATGGCTGAGACGATCCGTCGTTTGGACAGCAATTTTCCTAGTTTGTTGTTTATTGACTCTGCTGTTAGTTGAAGGAGGATATTTACACAGCACACTAGCGCCACTTGTAAAATGGTAATTTTAAAATTAATAAGGTGGTTTTAACCACCTTTTTTTATACAAAGAAATAATGAGGCTTACAAAGAAGAGAGTTGTACTGTTTTTGCTATTTATTTTTCCATTAATTTGTTTTTTAATACTATCGACTGGAAAAAATAATTTCACAAGACTACCTGTTGTAAATAACAATATTTTAGATGTTTCCTCCCTAGACCAAAATGAAACACTGAAAAATCATATTTCTATAGTTTGTTTTTTAGGAAATAATATAAAGGAAAATAAAGCTGGTTTTTTTAATTTGAACGAGAAAATTTATAAGAAATTTATAGCTTATAATAAATTTCAGATAATTGGGATTTATCCACAAGGCGAAGAAGATCAAGCTAGAGAAATACAAAAAGAAATTGGTGCTTTTACAGACATGATAAAGTGGAAATTCATTGCTGGTTCTGAAGAACAAATCAGCACTTTGCATGCCAGTTTTAAATCAAAAGACACCCTTTCCAACCTGTATAGTTTCAGGGCTTTTTTAGTTGATAGGAAGGGAGATTTAAGGGGTAGAATTAATGATAAAGATAGTAAAGAGGGAACACTTTTTGGCTATAATATTGAATCAGTTTCAGAGTTAAATAGTAAAATGAAGGACGATGTTCTTGTTCTTTTTTATGAATATTATGCCGCATTTAAAGATAAAAACAAGAACAAGGCAGACAGAAAAGAAGTTGGATTATGAATAAAAAATACTCTTATGTAGGAATTTCTTTCGTACTACTTTTATTTGGTATCTATGTAGTTAGAAACCTAGATAGAAGAATACATGAGAATGATCTTGTACAAGAGGATCGATTGAATAAAATTGACAAACAAGATGCTTCAACAAGTGCCTTATTCACCTTTACTAAAGTACCCGATTTTCAATTTGTCAATCAACATGGACTAACAATCACTAATGATGACTATAAAGGACAAGTACATGTAGTAGAATTTTTTTTCACGAGTTGCCCAACAATTTGTCCGATCATGAATAAAAAGATGCTTTTGCTGCAAAATGAATTCCAAAAAAACCCTAATTTTGGGATTGCTTCGATTTCAATCACTCCAGAAATTGATACTCCTGAAATATTAAAAGAATATGCATTTAGAAATGGGATACAACATGAGAATTGGCATCTTTTAACAGGTGTATCCGAAGAAAATATTTATAACTTATCGAACAAAGGGTTTAAGTTATATGCTGGGAAAGGAGATGAAAGCCATGGCGGTTTTGAACACTCTGGTTTGTTTGCATTGGTAGATAAAGAAGGATATATAAGGTCTAGGAAAGATGAATTTGGAAATCCAATTATGTATTACAGAGCCATTGAAGAACAAGGTTTTTCAGATCAAATTGAAGAATTAAAACAGGACATTAAAATCTTATTAAATGAATAATTTAGCACAAGAGAAAAAATATAAGAAAATAATCATTGCTTTATCCATAGTGATTCCAATTGCTGTAGCCGCTTTATTTCTTGTAAATTTGAGAAGCCTTGGATTTGATGTAGCACCTTTGAAGTTTCTTCCACCAATTTATGCCTCCATTAATGGTGTTACTGCTGTTTTGTTAATACTAGCAGTGATCGCAATTAAAAACGGAAACAAAAAATTACACGAGCAATTAAATACAACTGCAATTGCTTGTTCTTTGTTGTTTTTATTGATGTATATTGGATATCATATGACTTCAGACTCTACGTCATTTGGTGGAGAAGGGTTCATCAAATATGTCTATTATTTTATTTTAATTACCCACATTGTATTGTCTGTTGTTGTAATTCCTTTTGTATTATTTACCTATATGAAAGCAAAATTAGGGAAGTTTCAAGAACATAGAAAGATTGCAAAATACACCTTTCCTTTATGGTTGTATGTTGCCATAACAGGTGTAATTGTGTATTTAATGATTTCTCCGTATTATGTCTAAAAACTTGATATCACTTTTCACTTTAGGGATTCTTTTCACTTCTAAAGTTTCATTCTCACAATGTGCTATGTGCAAAGCTGTTGTTGAGAACGGAGACGTTTCTATGGCAGAAGGTGTCAATAACGGTATTACCTATCTCATGGTTTTCCCCTATCTTTTAATAGGTGTGTTGTTCTACGTGATCTACAGGAATAAAAAGAATTAACATATATATAAGATTAAAATGATGTAACATATGTTACTTTTCGTCGTCTTAAGAGAACAATTAAAGCATTATTGTAATTAACATAAAGTGCCAATTAAAAAAATAAAATTGAAAGTTAAACTTATATTATTTGTATCCTTTTTAATCTCTATGTCCACTTTTTCACAAAAAAAATGGACTCTCGAAGAATGTGTTGATCACGCTATAGAAAATAATATCACTGTTCAGCAAAGTCTACTAAACTTAGAACTTGCTAAACTCAATGTAAAAAATACCAAAGGAAATTTTTTACCAAATCTAAATACCTCTGCCTCACAAGGATTCAATTTTGGTTCTTTTCTTGGAAATGATGGTTCTCGTATTTCTAGGGACACAAGAGGGAATACTTTTAGCGCTAATTCTTCGACAACCCTTTTCAATGGTTTTAGAAATTTAAACACTTATAAGCAAGCAAAATTAGGTGTAGACAGAAGCCAATTAAATTTAGAAAAAATCCAAAATGACATCTCGTTATTTGTGGTCAATGGATACCTCAATGTATTGTTTGCTAAAGAAAATTTAAATGTTGCAAAAACACAAGCAGCAATTAGTAAAACACAAGTAGAAGCTGCTACCCAAAGATATGAGGCAGGGATCACGGCAAAAGGTGATTTATTAAATGCGAAATCTACAGCAGCCTCCGATCAACAAAATGTTGTGTCACAAGAAAATGTTTTATCAATAGCATTGTTAAACCTTGCCCAATCCTTACAAATTCCCTCCAAGGGTTTTGATATACTAAATATAGAAATCGATAACCCTTCAGGTGTTTTGTTATTTAACAATTCAGAGATTGTGTATCAAAAAGCACTCAGTACCCAACCCCAAATAAAAAATGCAGAATTAGGGATTATTGATGCTGAATACAATATAGAAATTGCAAAAAGTTTCTTAAAACCTTCAATAAATTTTTCTTTTGGAGCAAATACATCCTATCAACACCTTCAGGGAAGAAAAGATGAAATTATTTTCATAGATCCTGTTACAAGGCTTCCAGATACAATTCCAAATGGTTTTTTTAAACAATTTTCAGGTAATTTAGGTTATAATTTTTCTTTAAATGTTAGCATCCCTATTTTTAACAGAACCCAATCAAAAACAAATATTGCCAGACAGATAATCAATAAAGAATTAAGTCAAGTTAATTTAGATAATGAAAAATTACAATTGCAACAATCTATAGAACAAGCTTTTGTTGACTCTAGGGCTGCAGCAAAAACTTTTGAAACAGCAAAAGCATCTTTAGAAGCTCAAAGAGAAGCATTTAAAAATGCGCAAGAAAGTTATAATTTAGGGACTTCTACGTTGTTTGATTTTGATCTTGTTAGAAATCGTTTGGTTAGCGCTGAATCTGCTTTGATTAGAGCCAAATATGATTATGTTTTTAAAACAAAAGTATTGCAATTTTATGCAGGAGAGTTGGTTTTAAATTAAGGAGAAGAGATTACTCACAAGGAAATACGTGTTTGCAATTTCAAGAATTAGGATGCTAATTTTAAAATTAGAAATAGTTTAACACTTATATTTGCATAAAATTACAAAAGTTGGCAATTATCCTTAACATAGAGACCGCAACAAAAAACTGTTCTGTAAGTATTGCAAACAACGGAGTTATAAAGGCTATTAAAGAACTGAACAATGGCAACTATTCACACGCTGAGGTGTTGCATTCATTTATTGTTGCAGTTTTAAAAGAAGCATCCATAAATTTGAATCAAATTGATGCTATAGCTGTTAGCAAAGGTCCAGGATCGTATACAGGTCTAAGAATAGGTGTTTCTGCAGCGAAAGGACTCTCTTTTTCTTTACACAAGCCTTTAATTTCCGTAGATACATTAACATCTCTTTCGCATTCAATTTCTATTAATGAGGGGTTGATTGTACCAATGTTAGACGCGAGAAGAATGGAAGTTTATTCAGCAATTTTTAATCATAATAATGAACAAATTAGAGAGATCAAAGCAGAAATTATAGATACTACATCTTTTGTCGATTATCTACAAACGAATACAATGTATTTTTTAGGTGATGGAGCTCAGAAATGTAAAGAAGTCATTAGTCATAAAAATGCTGTTTTTGTGGACGATAAATTTCCCTCCGCAAGAGAAATGGCGAAATTGTCTTTTCATAAATATGAACTAAATGATGTACAAGATGTTGCCTATTTCGAACCCTTTTATTTAAAGGATTTTATAGTTGTTCCCGAAAAGAAGAAGAAACCTACTTTTTAATTCGTTACTTAAATAGACAACAAAAAATCGTTGCTTCTTATAGAGATTGTTTTGCTTCTTAGGATCTTTTGATAGTCCTATACAAGTGGCCTCATTTTTTAAAAGGATTCCTAGTAATTAAGTCTGTTATGTTTTTTGCAATGTTAATTTAATGTTACCAAATTGTTGTGTAATTGTAATTAATAGTGTAAATTTGTAATAATAACGTTAATACGATCACAAAAATGAAAAAATTAGCAACACTTATTATAATTTTCGCAGGAGTTATTGGATATAGTCAAGATAAAGAAGCGACTTTTGAAGCAGAAGGGAATCTCGTTAAAGCTACTTATTATTATGAAGATGGGTCAATAAGTACACAAGGATATTTTTTGGATAAAGCATTAACTGGAGAATGGACTCGTTTTGACCGTAAAGGGAATAAAACTCAAATAGCTTATTACGATCAAGGGAAAAAAGTTGGAAAGTGGTTTGTATGGGGTGAAAATTCCTTGAAAGAAATCAATTATTCTAATAATACAGTTGTTAATGTGAATTTATGGAAACATGAATCAAAATTAACCGCTAGCAAATAAAAAACACCTATTTACAGCTATTTATAGCTCTAAAAAACTCCAAAGAACCTATTTCTTTGGAGTTTTTTTTTGATACCAATTGAATACTATTGTACTTTTTAGCGTGTCTAAAACGGTTTTTATAGCTTTTGAGAGTCATGTCAAATTAATAATCAAAGACGGGGTTAGGCATGTAAATTTCGGATTGGGATAAGATCTATACCTACAATAAACATCATAAAAAAACGTCTAGAGAAGCACTCTAGACGTTTATCATTTTATATTAAGAATCTTTTTACTCTACAATTAAAGTAAAGGGAATACTATACTTTACTCCTACGGGTTTCCCTCTTTGTTTTCCTGGTTTTATTCTAGGTAATTGTTTCATCACCTTAATAACTTCACTCTTTATTTTTGGGTGTGGTGCTTTTGCATTCACATTCACAATATTTCCGGTTTTATCAATTTTAAAACCAATGAATACTCTTTTTCTTCCCGCAGATAAGCCTAATTCATTCGGTAAGTCAGTATCAAAATTTCTCGAGAAATGCTTTTGTATTTTTTTATTAAAACAGTCTCTCAACTGCTCATTATTTCCATTACAACCTGGAAATACAGGGACATCTTCAATGATCATAAAACTCACGTCTTCTATTACTTCCTCAATTTCTTCAACTTCTACAATTTCTACAGCTTCTGTTTCATCTGTTTCAGTAGACTCTATGATTGTCTCTTCTACTTCTTTTTCGTCTTCTACGATTTCAATTTTTTCTGGTGCTGGAGGAGGAGGTGTTTTTGGTTTTACGGGCTCTATTCTTTCAGTAATTACCGTTTCTTCTTCCATTTCAGCAGTCATATTTGCAGAGCCATAATCTCTAATATTTCTGTCATAAGTTTTCTTTTCTATGGCAGCATACGTAATAAATAAGGCTAAAACTAAGCCTATCTGCATAAAAATTTTACTATAATTCTCTAAGTTAAATTTGGGGTTCTTCTTTATTTCCATAGTTAGGGGGGTGTTAAAAAAATATAATTAAATTATTGGTATTAGGGGTAACATCATTTTTTGAAACTTAATTGTACAAAATTATTGCTGAGACATTTTTAATCGTGTTTGAAAAACAGTCTTATAGTGACCCTTCTATAATTGTTATTCTTTAATAATTACAATAAACATGCCATAAATAATAAAAGTAATTCTTTAACTTTCTTTATTAATGACTTTTATGGAAAGTAAATAACCAACAAATTGATAAAATAAGTATAACCAACAGACAGTATAACTTATGAATGTTTTTACAAAACTTAAATGACCAATATCAATTGTTACGAGAATTTTGCTAAGAATAATATTCGCTTTGAATAGGTTTTGGATATTCTTCTGGGTCTAATAATTTTTGACTAGTGAGCTATCTTAGAAGGCTATTTTAACTATGTGGCATAGTAATGTAAAGCACAAAAAAAACGTCTAGAGAAGCACTCTAGACGTTTATCATTTTATATTAAGAATCTTTTTACTCTACAATTAAAGTAAAGGGAATACTATACTTTACTCCTACGGGTTTTCCTCTTTGTTTTCCTGGTTTCATTCTAGGTAATTGTTTCATTACCTTGACTACTTCACTCTTTATTTTTGGGTGGGGTGCTCTTGCCTGAACATTCACAATGTTTCCGGTTTTATCAATTTTAAAACCAATGAAGACCCTTTTTCTTCCCGCAGACAAGCCTAGTTCATTTGGTAAGTCAGCATCAAACTTTCTTGAGAAATGCTTTTGTACTTTTTTACTAAAACATTTTTTCAATTCTGCTTTATTACCCTTACAACCTGGAAATACTGGAACATCTTCAATGATCATAAAACTTACATCTTCGATCACTTCTTCAACCTCTTCAACCTCAACAATTTCTACAGCTTCTGTTTCATCTGTTTCAGTAGATTCTATGATGGTTTCTTCTACTTCTTTTTCATCTTCTACGATTTCAATTTTTTCTGGTGCTGGAGGTGGCGGTGTTTTTGGTTTTACAGGTTCTATTCTTTCAGTAATTACCGTTTCTTCTTCCATATCAGCAGTCATATTTGCAGAGCCTAAATCTCCAATATTTCTGTCATAAGTTTTCTTTTCTATGGCAGCATACGTAATAAATAAGGCTAAAACGAGACCTATCTGCATAAAAAGTTTACTGTAATTCTCTAGGTTTGATTTGGGATTCTTCTTTATTTCCATTCTAATGGTTTTTTAATCGTTCGCTAATTTAATTAAATTATTCGTTTTTATACAAGTCTTCGTTAGAATTAACATCAATTTCTTTTTGAAGTTATACTGTATACAATTATTGCTAAGATAATTCCAATTGTATTTGAAAGAACATCTTTATAGTCTCCAGTTCTGTAACTAGTTATAGTTTCTTGTAATATCTCAATAAGTATGCCGTAAATAACACAAGCAATTCCTATGACGTATTTTAGCAATGACTTTTTATGGAATGTAAATAACCAACAAGTTGTTAAAATGAAGTAGGCAAGTACGTGATATAACTTGTCAAAATTTGTAAAATCTCCCCCCATTTTAGGTGCTTTTACCAAACTTGAATATGCAATACCAGTTGTTATGATTACTGTGATAATAAAAATATTATCCTTGAATAAGTTTTTGATACGCTTCTGCATCTAGTAAATCTTTAATTTGAGAGGTGTCTGAGATATTCATTTTAATCATCCAACCTTTGCCATAAGGATCTGTGTTAACAAATTCTGGATCTTCTTCTAATTCAGAATTAAATTCTATGACTTCTCCCGTTAAAGGCATAAATAAATCTGAAACTGTTTTGACAGCTTCAACAGATCCAAAAACTTCTCCTTCTTCAACTGTATCCTCTAATGTGTCTACATCTACATATACGATATCACCTAATTCTCCTTGTGCAAAATCAGTAATACCTATGGTTGCAATGTCATTTTCAATTTTAATCCATTCGTGATCTTTTGTGTATTTTAAGTCTGACGGTATATTCATATTTTTATTTTTTTAATTTCCTCCTAAGTTGTAAACAATATTAAATCCACCATTAATAGCCTGTCTCGGGAATGTGGTCGATATGGCATATTTAGATGTTTGATGATTGTAGTAAAACGATGCGGTTAAACTACTACTCAATCTATAATCGGCAGTAAATTTAATAGAAAAAAGTTTTTGACCACCACTAATTTGCTTATTATCTTCTTCTAAAGATCTTATTTGAGTTAAGTTATCTCTTAAAGAAACATCTGCTCGTAAGTTTATGTCTCCTTTTAGAGTTTGTTTTTTTCCTGTGAAACGGGTACTGAACTTGACACTTTTAAACACATAGCCCATTCCTAGTATGTATTCAGTTCCTTTAATATCTGTTAAAGTACTGTTGTTAAAGTTCATGGTTAGCGTTCTGTCTTTTTTTACTTCTCCTCTTAAAGAGAAAGAGTTTTTCATTTTCATATCCAATTTAATTAGAGGTGAAAATTCATCGACTAAAGTAACTGCTGATGCTAATAGTTCTGGCTCATAATTGTTTGCAATATTTGTTGCTCCAAAAGGATTGTCTCTGTCGTATTGTAAGTTGTTTGTAAAACTAGAAACCGTGTAAGAAGATCTATAACCATGTGAAATAATAAAATTACTAAAGTTTTTCTTAAAGAATTTTAAGTTCATAAAACCACTATAACGCAATGACCAATTGGGAATAGGAATATCACTAAACAAACTGGTATTTACTTTATCAGGACTTTTACCGGCATATGCAGCCTGAAAAGCAGGTAATAAAACTTGTTGACTATTTTTTCCAAAACCACTTGAAGAAACACCATTCTCTGAGGCCAATCTATTGGAAATAATACTTCTGTAACTTATTAATTTGTCAAATAAAGCATCTCCATCTGAAAATGCTGTAGAAAACATCGAGTAACTAGTGCTAAAGTTTCCTGTTTCAAAGAAAGGAGTTTCTTCAAATTGATCTCTACCATCAATAAGATCTAACTGTTGAGAAAGATTCCTTGTTTGAATTTTATTCCCTCTAATATCAATGTTTAAATCTTTAATTGGCTTTAAAGTAAATGTGTAATCCAATTTATTATAATGTGTTTTACTAAAGGTTTTGTTGTAGTAATTATCCTCTTGATTTCTTGTTACAAACCAACCATTTTCCAGCGCTTTATTTCTAATATCTACTTGACTTCCAAAGGCAAAAGAAGTAGGAGCTCCTCCTAAAAAACCAATATTTTCTGTATAACCCGGGAGCATCTGACCATTATTTTCTGAATAACTAATTTTCCCCTGTTTTACAGAAGTTAGAACACTAAAAGCTGTCTTTAAGATTTTTTTTCCAATAGGAAGCTTTTTATTTTGAGCTACTTTTCTTGGAGATTGAGACAACCCAGACTTTTTTGTTTTTTTAGAATTTTTACGCTGACTTTTTGTTAAAAGAAATCTTTCAAAACGTAGACTTTTGTATAAACGTTCCAAGCTAATGGTTGTGTTCAAATTGTGTGTATTGGCATTTTGAATAACATTTCCTATGATGTTTTCAGAAGGAACTTCCACCCCATTTTGATTAATCGTGTTTTGGGGTGCTGCTTGCCAATCGAAATCAGCTGTATAAGCATAATCAGCTTTTATAAAATTTAAAAAGGGTATTTTGTCAATAGGCAAGTTATAGTTTGTATTTAGCTTTTGATGATAATGCGTT
>Ga0209632_10004003_pt1 | contig 13248 bp, 15 predicted proteins | sample COG_10_FD_184754 | JGI IMG/M metagenome (GOLD analysis project Ga0209632, IMG submission 184754) | Pelagic Microbial community sample from North Sea - COGITO 998_met_10 (SPAdes) (version 2) | ecosystem: Environmental > Aquatic > Marine > Neritic zone/Coastal water | place: Helgoland, sampling...
AATAATGCTGCCAATAATGCTGCCAATAATGCTGCCAATAATGCTGCCAATAATGCTGCCAATAATGCTGCCAATAATGCTGCCAATAATGCTGCCAATAATGCTGCCAATAATGCTTCTGCTAAGAATGCTTCTGCTAATAATGCTTCTGCCAATAATGCTGCCAATAATGCTTCTGCTAAGAATGCTTCTGCTAAGAATGCTTCTGCTAAGAATTCTAGTAATAATGGTCCCACTGGATTCGAAAACTATATGTTTAAAGTCGCGGCATCTTATCAAATGGGACCATATGACGGTTTATCTCTTAAATTACCTAACCCAGACTCCGAGTTTGTCGTTCAGAAAAATATTTCATTGGCAGATAAAGAAGATATGTGTGTATATCAAGGACATGATGTTCCATTAAAATGTGATAAGGCATTGTATTCAGGTATGGGACCGTCTATTACAGGTACTGCTGGTGATGACCAAAACATGTTCATGTTATATAGAAACAAATCTAGTCCAGATTGTTGTCCATCTACATTCTCCACTTCAACTGGTTGTGTATGCACTACAGATGAACAACGAAATTATATCAACCGCCGCGGTATGGTATCATAATAATAGATTATTTATTTATTAACCTGTTATGGATTTGTTCATAAACATTAAATGCTTGATTATCTTGTTGATTTAATCTATGTATTCTATCTTGTTCTTCTTTTTCAAATTGTACTTTCATTGTTTGTTGTCTTTGTAAGTCTCTATCCGACATCCTATAAGAGATATTAGACCGTGATTGCTCAACTGCTTGAATATTATTATCTCTTGTATCCATATTTATTGAATTAGTATCAATTAAACATGAATTAGTAAATGCATCTTTATAATCTCTGAATGTCAGTCCTCCTTCAGAAGTTCCGCTAAAATCTGAGACCTGTTCTTGACCCAATAACATTAATGAATCTTTCCCTCTCATAGATATATCTACTTGTGGTTCTTCATAATTAACTAATTCACCACCTATCTTTTTTTGTTGTGTAACTTTATATTTTTCAAACTCATGATTAAATAAATCTTTATTAAATGATTTATTAAACATTTTAGGTTGTTCTAACAAATTTTTATCATCTTTCATCCAATCACCATATCCTCTATCATAAACATTATCTAATTTATTTTCTTCATAAATTTTATTAAACATATTTACATCAAATTGTTCTCCCATATTTATATTCTGTCTGGTATCAGATGATTGTTCCGATATAAATGATTTATTATTATTTCTTAAATCATTATGTTGATGGTTATTATTTAAATCATTTAGTTTTTTTAATAATAAAGTATAAGCAATAGATACTTGTTGGAATTCAATTGCTGTACCACCTCTATCAGGATGTGAAACCAACGCCTTTTTTAAATATGCTTTTTTTAATGATTTTTCATCATAATTTTTAGAAACACCTAATATTTTATATGGATTTAATTTACCTTTTCCAGGATCCCGTATATTACCGTTCTCTATTCGAGGTACCTCTGATGGCGGTTGTTGGTATTTAGCATCATTTGAATATGTAGTTTGTGGTCTTTGTATAGGCATACTTTGTATATATACATTTGCTGGTATGTTATGTGGTTGATTTACTGTATTATTTTGATAATTCATCCGTGATAAATTATTGATTTGTTCTTGTTGTGCTGCTATTATTCGTTTTTGCTCGTTTAAATATTGTTCATACAAATCTGTATGTGTATTCGCTGAAGGTGTATTTCCCATATTTAATATAAAATAATATAATAAATATTATAATATAACATATTATATATATATATGGTTGCTATGTGTCTACCTTGTTTAGCGGCACTTAACCCTGTAACTGCTCCTGTAGTTGTACCAGTAGCGGCATTAGGTGCAGCAGGTTATTATGTCTATAAATCTCCTAAAAAGCGTAAAAAGTCAAGTAAAAAGTCAAGTAAAAAGTCAAGTAAAAAGTCAAGTAAAAAGTCAAGTAAAAAGTCAAGTAAAAAGTCAAGTAAAAAGTCAAGTAATAAAAAAGGATCTAAAAAATACAGGAGGAAACAAAGACGGAACACGAAGAAGAAAAAAAAGGTCTTAAAACCCAAACACAAATCACACAAATCACACACATCTAAACACATCTAAACACAAATCTAAAAGATAATTATCTATCACAAGGACTAACATATTCCATACCTATATATTCAAAGATATCTTCTTCTGAAACAAACTTATGATTTACAGGTTTCTTTGTTTCATTATCTTTCAATGAATATTCATTCAAAGATAACCCTCTTTCAAGCAAATCTGCTCTCATTTTCACATTAAATTCCTTTGATCCTGTAAAATACAGTACAGCAAACGGATATTCTTCTGGTTTCGTATACATAATATCGATCCTTCTACAAGGATTCCCTCCATATTTACATATACCATTATATTTCTTAGGACCCGTTGCTAAGTCTTCTACTAAATATTCACTTTTATTTAGTGCGTCTATAAATTTAGTGAATTTTTTCTTGTCTTTACAGGAGAATAGAATATCAATATCACCACTGTCTTCTTGTCCACGCCTATAAGAACCTGATATACAGAATTTAATAGACCCAGGTGGAATGTCATATATTTCAATTATTTGTTTCAAATATTTCTCATGGTTCATAATTTCTTCTCTTGGAATGCGTTTATGTAAATCCTCAAAATACGGTAATGATTTAACCTGAACATCATTAAGATATTTACCAAGGTCGGGACAATTTCGCAGATCTTCTATTGTTTTAAAACCATCCTTAACTAACTTAGCAGCCTTGACAGGACCTATACCATGAATACCCATAAATAATGTTCTGGGATCCACAATATCTTTAATCATATCATAGGCGGAACATGTATTAGTATCCATAATTTCCTGTACCTTACCAAGTAGTTTATCACCTAAACCTTTAATAGATTTAAGATTGTCTACTGTAATATCTGTATCATCTTGAAATTGTTTTATACCATTTATACTTTTATAATAAGCATTTGCTTTAAATCCTTCCCCATTATTTTTTTCATGATTTGCAAGAGCATAAAATATCTTTAGAATCCTATCTTTCTTGGCGCTGGAAACTCCATCGTCTTTTACAATAATATCATCTCTAATGCGGAGATATCTAGCAAACCTAGGTTTACCAGATTCGGATTTACCTGAATATTCAAATGTAATAATGGTACCATTTGGATGAGTTTCAAGATGACTTTTCCTGACTTCATCATCCATACCAGATATACTAAATATATGATTTTCATCTTCATCAATAGAAGAATACTTACCATAATTAATTAGAGGTTTACAGATAAATGACCCAAGACTATTAGAATATTTACCATTTCCTGGTTTGTAGTCAATAATAATTGCCTCAGCATCAAAACATGGTTTGTACTTTAACATATAATTGGACCGTTTATCTTCATATAGAGACACAGGATCTTTTATCATAATACCTTCACCACCATTTGAAATTATGTCCTGATATATATGTTCCATATGCTCAATAGATTCTACAACAATTTGTGCTGTAAATACAAGAGGGTATTCTGTACCACATAGAAATGTTGGTAGTTCTGATTTAGAAATATCCCATACATCCTTACTTTCAGATACAATACTCTCAAGTTTTTGTATACGTTCTTTGAATGGAATGTCATATTCAGGAAGATCATATACTACGTATTTAATAGGGATCCATTCTTGATCTATGGGAACCTTCTTACGCACTACACCCATACTTTGGAAATGTTCCCTTCCAGCAAATAGTTCTCCATCAAGAAATTCATTAGGCATGGAATCCTTAAACCATTCTGGGGCATTATATACTTTACCATTTCTGGAAAGGAATACTCTCTGATCAGGAAGCCATCTTGCCCTATATCCATCGAATTTCTCAGATAACAACCATCCAATCGGTGGTGCATATCCTTCAGATACTTTGCGCGGAATCTTCATTCCGTGTGTGTATTCTTTTGCCAACATAAATTCAGTCATATTTAATCTCTTATTGTTATAATCAAAGACTAATCGTTTAAATATTTTTTAACTAAACTTTCAAATTTAAATTTGAAATTACATTACAACATATTACATAATATAAACAACAAGAATTCTTCGAAACATGAACAATAACATTCCGAACAATAACAACAACAACAACATTCAGAACAATAACAACATTAATAATGAATTCCACCTAATCCAGAACAACCTGATTAGGGTAACTAATCAACTACAAGACATTATCAATAATCAATATATCAATCAAGAAGAATTAAATACTATTATGAATGCTTTCAATATCATACAACTCAATATTAACAACATCAACAATAATCATCACCAAAACAATATGATTAATAATATCATCAATCAACAGCAACTCCTTATTAATCATTTTATCAACAATAACAATATTGTAGGTTAAATTACAAATCATAAACTTATAATCCGAGAATAAATTTGAATTGTAAATTAAATTTTTTTTATACTCAATAATCAATCGATACGGTCATAAAATGCCGTCGTTTACCAAAAACGCTAAAGAAACATGCCAGTTGGCATTTTTGACGAGGATGCTATATTTCATTTTGGATGGAATCCTCTATATGACCAAAATTTCAATGACGAATTTCGTCTTCGACATGAATTACAATAGCACCTATGGTGTGGATTTTGATTCAACATGTTCTTCAGCAGGATCTATCTCTTCTGCGCGAGACTATATCCGGATATTTGTATGGTTCCTCCTACTATTAGTCTGTTTATACATGTCCATAAAGAACAAAACTCTACATGGACCATCATTACTCATACTATTGTTCTCAATTTCATTTAAGGTAATTTCGGGACCTTTGTTCTTTGATCCCACTGGTAAGAATTGTTCTTTGGTATTGAACAAAGCCACTAATACCAATATATTCATTAACATTTTGGTCATATTAACATCTTCTATGACCATGTCTTTCTTCATATAAAACATTAAAATACAAAAACATATTAAAACATTAAAAACAAGAAAACATTAATAATCTTTTTTTTGTAAAAATACGGATTCTTGAAATAAATTTGATTTTGGGATTGTAAAAAAAACATAATCCAAAACGTTTACTGCTTTATATCGCAGAACTAAAACTCTAAACTACTTTCAAACTTAATCTTTCGTCTCTGCTCGTGGTTCCGGTAACACTCTCAACATAATATGACCTTTATGCTTCATTACGAGGGCGACCGTACCTTCCGGAATGAGGATACACCCGAACTATTTGTTCCGAGTGTTACTGAGTGTGACATGAACAAGATGCGTGAGATAGGTGTTCTCACACCTCGAACTTTGTTGCCAACAGACTCAACTATCAATCCTCTGGTTAAGAAGACTAATAATAAAACGTGGGCTGATCGCGCAAGAGTTGAGCAGGCAAGTGCGTGCGTCAAATTGTTTGCTCATCATACAGAGTTCTTGCTCATGGTCGCTGAACAAGAAGGTGATACACATGAAGACATGCTTGATGAGATAGACGAACTCTGGCAGCAAGACCTTGATGCACAAACTGCTGATCCATTTCCCATCTTGTATGGAATCCAGAACACTCCATTGAAATCCACGGAGATTGTGCGTATTACCCACACTAAGTCAAGTTATTGCTTGGGAACTGTTACAGATGGTGCTTCCGAAGTATATATTTCCAAGAATATCCCTTCGGCACGGTGGGGTACAGTTGGTCCAGATCTCTATAGTTTCCATCTTATGGATCTGGAATGGCATCCGCAAGGTCGCAATCTGTGGCGTGCCACCAAAGTATATCCGAAACTAGACACCGCGGGAATGTTGATATCCAAGTCAGTTGTATCTTGTTCTTTAGAGTCTGGTGGTGACAATATCTCCTTGGGAGAAACCCACGTATATGAAATCCCATGCATTCATAAACATATTGGGGTTATCATCGGCAAGAATGGTAATAACATTCAAAATCTGGTGAAGAAGATATACGATGATACTTGGGAAACGGACCTACCCGAAGTAGATATCACGCCTTTCGGAATTGATATGGCACGTGTCACTGTCTCACTTGGTCCACAATGTCTATGGAATGACAATCACGTACAAAAGTTTGTATCAAGGCTCCACACATAAACGTCTACGAAAACGTCCAGAAAATCCTAAAAACAACAAAAAAATATAATAAAACACATAAACGAAAAAACAATATAAAAACCATAAATAACCCACTAAAATATTTTTTTTCTAAATTTGAAATTGTGATAGAGATTAATTAAATAATTAAAATAAAAATGACTTCGCATATCTATTTGATATCTCAAATCAATGACAAAATTAAAGGTGTACAGGATACTGATAATATAGAAAATAATGTTAGTGGACTACTTAAAGAAATATATTCAAAATGGTTCTTTGAAGAAAATGATTTTAATAATCCTATTACAAAACAGGTTTGTCGTAAAATAAAACATATATTACCACAAGATGATGGTGGTGGTCCCGTTCAGCATATATTTTATTAAATACAATTAAAAATATAATATTTTTATAAATTTGATTTAAAAATAATATAATATATATAAATAAATAATGATTATACCTATCAGATGCTTTACATGTAATAAGACTATTTCTGATAAATGGATTCCTTTCATTCAAAAAGTAAATGAAAAGAAAGATAAAGCTACAACAGATATCAAAGATTTAGATATTGAATATATTGATTTAGATGAACCGAATAAATCTATTGAAGGTATAGTTATGGATGAATTAGGATTAGATAGATATTGTTGTAGGAGAATGTTTTTAGGTAATGTACATTTAATAACAAATATTTAATATATTATTTATATATATGAGTACTGAATATCTCAGTCTGAATGATTCTAGACCAGAATTAATAGGTGGGTTTACATCATTTGCATCAGAGCAACCAACTATTAAACCACCCATTAAACGAGTTTCATTGAATGAAAATAAATTTATGAATATGACTGTCAGCCAAATATTCGATAAAATAATTAATATTTTACCAAATATGTATAATGATTATTATACTAAAAGTTTAGAAACTAAAATTAAATTAAAATCCATGAAAGATGAAGATATCACTGAATCAGATATATTTAGAGAAACTATGAGAACATTCATTTTTGAAAATGAAAATATAATATTTTTAGGAATACTTGTCTTAATTATTACATTTTTTTTATATATAATCAATTAAATATATAATGTTGAATGACCTATTAAATGGTATAAATGAAATCGTCATATTTTTTTTAATAATAATATTTATTGCTTTATCTTACTATGATTTAAAATATTCTATAATATTATGTATTATTTTGTTTTTGATATATATATATTTTAATAAAGTGATAAGCAATAAAGATTCTGAATATAAAAATAACTATAAAAATTATAATCAAAATGTAAATGACATATTAAACAAATTAGAAAAATATAAAAAATATGATGAACATTCTTATAAATTAGGATTAAAATATTATAAATATTTTATAAATAATACAAAATTATTATATAAATTATATGATCATACTAAATTTAAATCAGTATTGGAAAATGGACAAGTTTATTTAGATACATCATTAGAAAAATTCAATTCTATATTATTTTCTATAGATATATATGGTAATGAGAATGCACAAAATTTAACTATGATTATAAAAGAATTAGAAAAAATATCAAATAAATTAATCCAGGATACACAAAAACACTATATGAAAATTAAAGAGTGTGATGATGAACATAAATTTAAATATAATATGTTTTGTGATAATGATCCACAAATTGATTTATTTACCAATACAAGACCCGAATTATATAATCAAATATTTGAAGGATATAATATTTTTGAAAATATCACCACTAAAAATATAGGATGCGCTAAATCTGGGCTATTATATTCAAATAACGCACACGAAAACCATTTACAATCGAACGATACATCTGAAACAGACAACCATTTCCGTGCTTCTCATGTAAGAGGATTATACGAATGGAAATCTAAATAACAGGGTGTCATCAAGTAAAAATAATGTTTAAAATATATATCAATATTTATATGGAGAAATATTCTTTAAATATAGATACAAAAACATTACAAAAGAAAATATCTTATATATATAATTATAACAATGATTATAATTTTTTAGATAATTTACAATTAGAAAATTATTATATATATTATGATATTTTAAATAATTTTGAAGAATTTAAATTAATTAACATATATAATTATATTTCACAAAGAATTAATAAAATAAATTATAATAATGAATTCGTTGACTTAAATTTTAAAGAAAATATGAATTCTATAAAACTTAATGAATATTTAAATAATTACATAAATAATGATTTAGTAAAAAGTATTATTATTATGAATTCTATACAACAATATTATTTTCCTGTTAAATAATATTTAATTTTTTGGTGATACTATTATTATTCTCTAACTTTTTCTTTCTATATAATTTTAAGTCTGATAAATTATTATTATTTTTTAAATTATATTTGTTAATATTATAATTTACAGGTATTATTATAGGCATTTTGAGATCATATAATACATTATTATTTCTATATTCTTCTATTGTCATATTACCTCCAAATATATTTAATAATAATTTATTCGGTGCCAATTTTACTTTTTTATTAGTATTATATATTTTATTGTTATATAAATTTATTAATGGTAGTATTTCATATATATCATCATTCATATTATCAACGGCATATCTTGATAAACATTCTATAGTACAAAAATTACCGATCGTATGAAATACATTATTATCATAATTTATAGGTAATCCATGAACTATATTATGAAATCCATGACAACAATTCCAACATAAACTTTCTCCATTACTGAATTCATTGTCATCATCAATATTTTCATTAATATCAATAGATAAATTTATAGTGTTTTCTTTTTTATCGTTATTTAATTTAATAATTAAATCATCCACATTTAAATTATCCTCAGCAAATACGGGATTTGTATTAGTCACTATTTTTTTATTTGGTTTACGACCTCTTTTCTTAGGAGGACCTTTAACTACATTATTTTTATTCTTAGACCCAACCTTTCTGCCTCTTTTTTTAGGTTGATCTGCCATTTTTATTTATTATTTATTATTTATTATTATTTTAAATATGTTTATATATTATTATTTTGTATAGAAGATAGATTACTATTAGTTGTGGGTGATGGTCCGATTGGAGTGCCTGGTAGTGTTGCTGGTGATAGAGGAGGTGAATTAGTTGCTAATGGTGTGTTAGTTGCATTGTTAGGTATTCCCACACTTGCTGCTCGTTTGGGTAATGTTGGCGATAGAGGCACCGGAAGAGGTACTGTTACAGCGGGTGCCTTAGGTAAATCGCGTGGTGAGGCCCTATCCATAGGTGGGGTCTTTGTATAAACATTATCAGTAACTCTTAAATAATCATCTGATACAAAACTGAATATCTTTCGGATGACTAAATAATATGCTGCTATCCCAAAATTTATAAATACAAATGTTTTTATAAATGATTCGCTAAATAATGATAATGAACTATTATTCATGTAAAACATAATTTGTGTTACTAATTGTATTGTTGACATTCTTAACATATCATAAATCATGTCCACAAGATTCGGTTCTAAATCTAATTTGAAATTTAAGAAAGTATTATTATCCATTATATTATAATATATATAAAATAAAAATAAGTTTAAATTAACTAATTTTTTTAAATTATTTTTAATATAATGCTTGCCTTTCAATTTGGATCTAATTTACCTATAATTTTGTTAATTATAGTTATTCTATTAGTATGTTTATATTTTTATTTAGATATGAGAAAAGTTAAAGTTCTTCTAGAGAATTTAGATAATAAAAATGAAATGATTGTTAAAGAAATTGATAATATACATTTACAAATGCATAAATTCTTTAGCCGAATGCCTCAGAGTATTGTTCCTCGAAAAGTAAATCCCAAAATGACTCAAAATATTGCCAAAAAAGAACCTACTGAACAAATATTAAAAGAAGAATCAGAAGTATCAGAAGAATTAAATCAAGAGGAAGAACACGACAAAAAACCACATTTACCAAACGATACAACAGAAATATCTGAAAATGACTTTAATAATTTAAAAAAACAACCTCACAGTAATAATATTTTTGGTGAAGTTGAAGAAATGATATCAAATAATAATAATAATAATTTCCTTGGTGATGAATCAGAACCTATAGAGCCACCACCCTTGGTGCCATTTGAATATGATACCGCTGATAAGTTGGAAAATGACGGTAATGATGATGATGATGATGATGAAGTAGGGATTACTGATGATGAAGTAGATGATGAAGTAGATGATGAAGTAGAGGATGAAGTAGATGATGAAGATGAAGGTGATGATGAAGTAGATGATGAAATAGATTCATTACCAGACAATAAAGATAATAATATAGATGAATATAAATTAGAAGAATACATGAAGATGTCTGTTAAAGGATTAAAAGCAAAATGTATAGAAATGAATTTACAACATTCGGGAAATAAATCAACATTAGCAAAAAGAATTGTTGTAAATTTAAAATAATTTTATAAATAATATAATATAATAAATGAGTTTTTTCTCTAATCCTTCTTTAAATAAAGTTATACCTGTTGGAGAGTTTGAATCAGGTATGAATTTTTTATATAATTTTAATAATAATAATTCAACGGCGCCCAGAGAAGGTAATATATCAGCATCTTTAATTTCTGCTACAAATTATAATTTAAAAATACATAGTAAAGATTTACATTTAAAAGATAATGCTTCATTTTTAAATGAATTTACTGATAATATAGAATATATATATATATCATCTAATAACACTAATGGTTTATTATTTAATGCTTCTCATACAGGTACTACAAGTTCAGTATATACATTCTATTCAAGTTTAGTTAGTGGTAATAGATCAGACGTTTCAGGTGAATCTATAGTTGAGTATACATTAACTAGAGGTAGTGGTGGCGGTAGTGGTGGTATAGAAGGAGTTACAGCAGGTACTGGTTTAACTGGTGGAGGGATTACAGGTGATGTAACTTTAGGTATAGATTCAACAGTAACAACTTTAACAGGTTCACAAACTCTGACCAATAAAACATTAACTAGTGCCGTATTAACTAGTGCCGTATTAAATGCAGGTGTATCAGGTACAGCAATTTTAGATGAAGATGATATGGCTAGCGATTCAGCAACACATTTAGCAACACAACAATCTATTAAAGCATATGTTGATTCAGTTACACAAGGTTTAAATATAAAAGAATCTTGTAGAGTAGCAACAACATCGTCCGGAACATTAACTAGCAGTTTTGAAAATGGAGATACAATAGATGATATAACATTAGATACCAATGATAGAATTTTAATTAAAGATCAAAGTACGTCATCAGAAAATGGTATTTATGTTGTTAAAGCTAGTGGTGCACCAGATAGAAGTGCAGATATGTCAATTGGTGATACAGCAGGTGGGGATTTCACATTTGTAACAGAAGGTATTATAAATGGTGATAATGGATTTGTTTGTACATCAAATGGTGGATCAGATATAGTCGGAACTCATAGTTTAACATTTACACAATTTTCTGGAGCAGGACAGATTACAGCAGGTACCGGATTAGATAAATCAGGTAATACATTATCAATAGAAGCTACAGTAGCAACTTTAACGGGATCCCAAATATTGACTAATAAAACATTGGAAACACCTGCTTTGGGAACACCTGCATCAGGTGTCTTAACAAATTGTACTGGAACAGCAAGTAATTTAACTGCGGGAACAGCAACTGCTTTACAGACATCAAGAAATATAGGTGGTGTATCATTTGATGGGACTGCGGATATAAATCTCCAGGGTGTAAATACTTCTGGAAATCAAGATACAACTGGGAATGCTGCGACAGCAACAATCTTATCAACTGCAAGAACAATAGGTGGTGTTGCATTTGATGGTTCGGAAAATATAGATTTACCCGGAGTAAATGCATCTGGAAATCAATCTACAACTGGGAATGCTGCTACTGCTACTAATGTTGCTTATACTGGTTTAACAGGTAGTGTACCAACATGGAATCAATCTACAACTGGGAATGCTGCGACAGCAACAATCTTATCAACTGCAAGAACAATAGGTGGTGTTGCATTTGATGGTTCGGAAAATATAGATTTACCCGGAGTAAATGCATCTGGAAATCAGAACACTTCTGGTTTAGCAGCGACAGCAACTGCATTAGCAACTGCAAGAACAATAGGTGGTGTATCATTTGATGGTTCGGCAAATATAGATTTACCCGGAGTAAATGTAACTGGAAATCAGAACACTTCTGGTTTAGCAGCGACAGCAACTGCATTAGCAACTGCAAGAACAATAGGCGGTGTATCATTTGATGGTTCGGCAAATATAGATTTACCTGGAGTCAATTCTGCCGGGAATCAGGCCACTTCAGGTTTAGCAGCGACGGCAACAATCTTAGCAACTGCAAGAACAATAGGCGGTGTATCATTTAATGGTTCGGCAAATATAGATTTACCCGGAGTAAATGCATCTGGAAATCAGAACACTTCAGGAAGTTCTGGTTCTTGTACAGGGAATGCTGCTACTGCTACTAAAATAGCAGGTATCACCAACAGTAATATTGTACAATTAGAAGGGGTTCAACATATCACAGGTGCTAAAACATTCTCTAACTCAACAACATTCTCTGACACAACAGCATCATCAAGTACAACGACCGGTGCTGTTATAGTGTATGGTGGTGTTGGTATTGGTGGTAAAATGAACGTTGGTGGAGATATAACGGCATTTGCTACTTCCGACAAAAGATTAAAAAATAATTTAGAAAAAATTAATGATCCATTAGATAAATTAAATAAAATAAATGGATATACATTTGACTGGATTGAAAAAGAAGGTATTCATTCTAATAAAGGACATGATATAGGCGTTATTGCACAAGAAATAGAAGAAGTTTTACCAGAAGTAGTTGTTACAAGAGAAAATGGTTATAAAGCAGTAAGGTATGAAAAGATTGTACCATTATTGATTGAAACAATAAAAGAACAACAAAAACAAATTAATAAATTAAATGATAGATTAGAAAAATTAGAAAATATGTTTAATTAAATTATTAAATATTATACAATTA
>Ga0209632_10004008_pt1 | contig 13234 bp, 14 predicted proteins | sample COG_10_FD_184754 | JGI IMG/M metagenome (GOLD analysis project Ga0209632, IMG submission 184754) | Pelagic Microbial community sample from North Sea - COGITO 998_met_10 (SPAdes) (version 2) | ecosystem: Environmental > Aquatic > Marine > Neritic zone/Coastal water | place: Helgoland, sampling...
ATGTTTATACCCTCTCCACAACCACCGCAAAATTTTGGTGCCTGAACAGAGTACATATTTTTAAAACCACAATGAGGACAATATGAGAAAGCCATAATATATTTATATTATAGCCTAAAATATAATTATATCAAATAACCACTGATGGTTGTTGCTTGTTTTTTAATAAACTCTTCGGCATCCTCGCCCCATTTTCTATTTTCTTTAACATACTCAAGAACAATAATACCCAAAACCCGGCCATTGAGTGTTTTAACTGGTCTAGCGAATATACTCTTTACTCCTTTTTGTTGCAAAAATGATTTGTAGGTAATGTCATTATTATATTGGTCTACATCTTCACATATAAATGTCTCTTCTCTAGATATGTATTTTATGAGAGAATGAAAATTTGATATTCTAACATTTTGTACATTTGCAGACTCAACACTAATTCCTTCGCTTACTACTTCGTATGTGCAGCTTAATTTTTGTTGACTTCGTCCAGAAAAATAATGCTCTCCGTTGTGAAACTCCATCACATATGCTCGATCAGCTTGGGTCTCATTAATGATAAAATTTAAGGCTGAGACGACATTTTCATGAAGCTTGGGGTCGTAGTTAAATTCCTTACTTTTCTTTTCGTCGTATTTCGTTTTAAAATACATACCAAAAACTGCTGTTGCGGCAGAAACCACACCAGTCAGCACACTTATAAAGTCTAATCCTATATTCATTTTTTAAAAAAATTTAAAAGCAAGTTTAATAAAATAACTCCACCAACTATTACACCAAACCAAAAAAAAGGCCCGTTAAAATCTAGGTTTTCTACAGGAATTTTATTTGATTGAGCGTCAATCACCTCATCCTGAATTTTAATTTTATTAGAAACCGTAGGCAGCTTTTCTTTTATTTTGCTCATGCAAGAGCTTAACAAAAATAATAAGGGGATCACTCTAATCATCTTTTCTTGCTTGGTATTGCGTAAAAACCAACAACCATAAAACATAAATCCATAAAAGAAGCGAGCATTAAACCACCTGTCATCTTAACCATATCCCAGTCTTTAGCGCCAAATATCCAGCTAAAAAATCCCCATTTCGCACCGTCTCCCTTGGGGACAATTAAATCGTATTGTATTCCTGGATTCATGGCGTAATAGATCATTAAAAAGCACATGGTAAGAGTGATAGACATAAATAAAACTCTTCTTGTTTCCTTAACGAATGGATCAACAGCATTTTCTTGCTGACTTTTTATTAAAGCTTCGAGCATTTTATCGTCCCTGGCTGCCAGAGCTAATTGATCCTGTCTTTTTTGCTCAAGCCATGCATGCATTAAATTGCATCCTAGTTTTATTCCTGCTCCAATAATTGTATTCAATATAGGGCCCATATATGAATATACACACCATTATGGTGTAAAATTATTTATGAACAAATATTTTTATATCAAAATTGGATTTTTATCTATAACCTGCGGGTTTTGCCTGTGGGTTCTAACTGCATGCTTAACGACCACAGATATGGACGAACTAGAATCGATTCCACTACAAAAGACCGACACCAAAACAATATACCATAAAGACTTTGGGTATTATTTTAAGTATCAACGGTCACACAATAGTGTTTCCACTCAAATTCCATCAGATATTAAAATGATACTTTTGGACTCAAAATACAAAACAGTAGACTATTTTTTTTGGCTAAAATTTAACGGCTGGTTTAAGAAATTAAAATTTGAGAACGGAATTATGGCAATGAATCAAAACGAAACGCTTGATTGTGATAACTTCGCTATGCTCTACAAATCTTTATTTAGCGTGTCTTCCTATAAAAGCAAATTAAAAGCAGAGCCCGCCGTTGGAGTAGTGGTTGTTAAGCAAATTGAACCATTCGGAGGAATACCGAGCGGCGGATTACACATGGTAAATATAATATTTGCATCAAAAAGTTTTTATATATTTGAACCACAAACAGGGGAGCTTATAGAATTGCATAAATACCCAAATCAAAAACACATACAATATATAATACTTTAAAAAAAATATTTCTGCACTTAATATAAAATATATGAAAGATCGATCGATACTAGAATTTTTAAGCAAAAACTTAAACTCCTACCAATCCACACGCTGGCTTAAGTCGGAAAATGAAAAATTAAATGGAGCAACCCCCGCGGAATTAATAATGGAAAACAAGGCAGAGCAGGTCATGGAAATACTCCACGAAGAGATAAATAGAATTAAAGGCCCGAAGCTTAAGCCCAAGCCTTGATTCTCATTGCTATTAAATTTCTATCGGGCCCGCTACAACGAAAGCTTGCATAGTTTTCAGTGGTCATATAATGGTGATGTATTGAGTCGGGCACTTTTGACGGCCATTCTGCGTCAGATAAGCTTACCTCCCTCAATCTTGGAAACTGTATGTTTTGAAGAACAAAATTATATATTTTACTTTTAACAAACTTTGTTCCAGCAGAGGAACTGTATTGAGATATTAGCGCATGCAAGCTTGTCCAACCATGCTCGTCGATAACCTGAAGAGAAAGGTTTGGATCGACCAATTCTAGCCATACATAGTTAGCATTCCATGGAACATATTTTTCTGCATTAATATATATATCCGATATCTTAAGGTCAAAAAAGAAATATGCCTTTTGCTCTTCAGCGCTATACAACTCGGAAATTGACTCATGGTTTCCATGTAGACTTTCAGTCCACACCATTTCGTTTGATTCTATATTTACAGCATTCCAATTGAAATCCGGGCCGGATTGCTCAAAATTCTCTGCATTGTCTTCTAAAACTTTATTAAAAGTCGAACGGCACGTAAACCAATTATTACCAATAAGCTTATCGTATAATATGAAATCTTCGTCAGGATTAAAAGTTTCTTTATCCAGCTTGGGCAGGCTTGCTATAAACTTATCCATATTAAAAACTCCAGGCAAGAATTGTTGGATTATAAAAGATTCCTTGATCTTCGTGAGATGTATTTTGTATCAATGCCGATATTTTATTTATAGGGTCTAGATTAGAATGGTCAGTAGAATTCGGTATTAAACCGTTTTGAGTAAGCTCTCCCTTTATTAATGCTCTGTCCGGACCTAAAGAGTTATGCCAGTCAATAAGCTCCCCAGAAAAGTCACTCCATTTCTTATCGCTAAGTTTCGGGAATAGTTCCACCGTATCGGGAATAAGTTGATCGTAAACGCTAGATACGGTTGTTGTGGCTTCAGACTCAAACTCGGAAACCTTAATGTCCTGTATGTTTTCTAGAATAAATATAAATATTTTTTCTTCATTATCTTTTGATTCAAAAATTACCTTATTCGAGCCCCTATAGTTTGTTTTTAGGGTTATATTTTTTGCGTGCGCAGACATGAGTATTCTCCTTGTTCCATCTGGTATATATCCATCCAGAGAAGTCTCTGCACTCACGTCAAACTGTATATGTAAAAATTGCCTTGCAGCAAGAGAAATAGGGTCTTGCTGTGTTGCAATTTTTGAAGAATTTTCAGAATTATTATTGATACCTATATTTAATTTAACAATCTCTCTTTGCTCTCGAGCCAGAAAATGCCATGCGGTTTTTGAAGATTCTCGTATGCGTATATCTGTTCTTGACGCAATATTTTGCAGATTTATGCATTTTGCAGATCCTTCGTCGTCAACAAGAATCATATCATTTGATCCATCAAGCTCTTTTCCCCCGATTAAGTTGTCTATTTTTACACTCATGTTAGTTGTATGCTATAATTTTTACATAAAAAATTTCCCAACTTGCAACGTGATAGTTTACTGAGTTTATAGGTACAGGAACGGTGTATTGTTCCCCAGTGCCATGCATCAGTTGATCTAATAAATACTCATGTTGATATAACATTAAGTTCGCCGCCTGTACTATTCTTTCTCCATGACTTAATTGAGCATCTTCTTCTGAGAATATATCTTTCAGCCCAACCATATCTAGCACCTCTCCTAAAATAGGGAGGCCAGACATTGTATTTAAAAATGTCTTAGCTCCGTCTCCAAGCATGTCAAACCCGCTACTAATTAGTGAAAATGTTCCCAATAAGGCCTTAAACGGTAAAGAGGCAAGAGAACCTAAATCTTTAAGTATATTTTTCCCTTCAGAAAATAAATATCTTGAGTCTTGATCAATACTGTTAACATCCGCTGTTCTAAAAAAGCCCTCGAAGCTAATATCCCAGTCCCTTGCGATTTCTGTTATACCAAAACCTTTAAATAATTCCAGCGTATCTGAACTAAATCCAACTACGCTATTTATTGGAGCCGATAAAGCGGCTTGCACTCCTTGACCAAGACTATTAAAGGCGTTCCCAACCTCTCCTTGACTTACGAATTCAACAGAGTTTCCAAAATAGTCTGCCACAGTAAATATTTCTGCAGCGTTTGTTGTGAAGTTTGTAATTATATTGTCAGCCTTGATGCCTATGTTTGGACTCAATAATCCCCCTGTAATCCCAGCTATGTCCCCCAGAACTCCCCCCCCTGCAGTAACAAAATTCTGCGCATTAACTCCTAAATTTGTTACTGCTGAATTGAAATTCCCCGCAACATCTGTAAAGTTTCCAGAATTGATGCCAGTAATATCTCCAAGAAACTGTACTGGCGCCATAACTACGTCTAATGCTGCGCCGCCGAGTTCCCTCATACCTCCAAAAAAAGACCGATCATACTGATCTGTGTTTGCTTGAAAAGTCTGCAAGGGCTGATAGGGAATTTCCGTAGAAGACCGCCTTGATCTTGAGTGGATAACATTTACAAAACTTTTACTTAAAGATGCTCCAACTTTAAATCTAACAGTAAATGAGTGATTATTTAAGTTTAATTCTTCCCCAGAAGGACTAAGATAATCAGAGTTTGTGAATTCCGGATATTGCTGATTGTATGTGGGGTATTTTACATTATTTACGATAAATAATTTTTCTATAGCCTTGCTAGACCAACCCCTTTGAAAAGGTTGAGGGCCCAAAGATCTCAATGAACCGTCTGGCATTCTGTACAGGCCAGAGCGAGCAACGCCCGCATGCTTATCTTCTGGAGAATGAATCAAGAGCCTTCCCTTGGGACCTCCTAGATACAAGTCGCAGTTGCGAACAAAAGCTACCATCAAGAAATTTTTGGCGCTTTTGGGTATTAATCCGTTAGAAACTTCTGAAAAGTTTACGTTGTCGAATCTATTGCTCCACGTATTTCCCCATCTGTTATCGTTTGACCACACAGGGACATCCAGAGCGTTATTGAAACCTTGAATGTCTCCCCCTAAACCTAATAAACCTTTAGTATAAGGAATAACTTCGACAGGCTTGTCTAAAAAATTCCACTCCCAATTTGTTGATCCTGGTAGTAAAATATTTTGATGATCAATCAAGTCGGCAAATGTAGACCTGTAGGTACCCTTGTTTAATTCATTACTTGAATTTTTATGGACCAACAGGTTTGTTCTTTCTGGCAAAAAGTGTTCTGCAGACAATTCTGGAAGCTCATGTATTTGTAGGATTTTTTTTGACATTCTATACTTTATACACTTTGATTATCTTTATAGTAAAAATATAGCACAAGATATTCAATTAACTAGAGACTGCAGAAGGCTTCTGCATTTTTTCATATATTTCAAATATTACTTTAATTCCAAACATAAAACATTATCATTATTATAAATGAACAAACATTTAACGCTTGTCAGCCTGCTACTTTTAATTTTTTATATGGGGTGGTTCATGCTAGACCAACACAAACTCATACAAAACCAACAAGAACAAATACAAAAACTCACAAATCAATATCATGGAAAGCAATAACGAAAGAAATCAAGACGAGGTAGATCTATTAAAAGAAGTGGTGCTTCGCCAGATTATGGAAAAATCTACTGTAGCCGATGCGCTCAACGCCCTACCTGCTAGCGCACTTATTCAACTTTTAGAAAATAAAGCCAAAGAAGAATCTAACAAAATTTTGGATGAAATGAGTCAAGAAAATTTCGAAAAATTTCTAAAACAAGTTAAAGATTCTAAAGTTGACGATACGAATTCAGAAGAGAAGTAATATAATTTAAATTACTAGTGGATATTTTATCCACTACAATATTTGCGGGGCAACAGGTAGACATGGTATAAGCTTCCTGAGACTCGCTTGAACTTATTAAATAGTCAATAAAATCATGAGCCCCATATGATTTTAACCAATTCCAATACATTGTTCTAGTGCCCGGCGGACATTTTAATAAAACATCCTCAAACACAAAACTTTTTGCATACAAAGTTACATCCCTAAAGCATAATATCTCGCTGGGAGGCTCGGACAAGCAAGAGTCTATCATCAAAAGCATACATATGCTTACACTCTATTTTTTATAAGGAAATTTTTTATAAGGAAATTTTTTATTCAAAAATTCTTGCCTGCGCTTGCACGAACCACATTGAGGAATTTGCAACGCATCTGTAAATTTCTTGATTGTATCTCCAAGTCCTTTGCTAGGATTTTTTCTTCTTGACCACTCTTGATATATTTTTTTTTCTTGCTCTGAGCATTCTGCACTACCAGAACATCTCGCTATTATATCAGATAATATTTTGTTCACACAGCATTTGTTAAATTCGGAAGAATGTCTTTAATGTTGAACAAGAAGAATCCATTCATTCTATTATTATGAGTTTCGTAGCTTATTACATCAGTACCGTCTCCCTGAGCGGTATAAGCTCCATCATACCAATAGCCACTGTGCCCCGTATTCCAACTTCCTGTGCCTTGGTAGCTAAATTTATAGTAACCAGTATAGAAAGTTGCCTTGTATCTACTGAAGTGATAAGTATATTTACTTCTTGTAGGGCACACAATTGTCTGAGAATCTCGAGCATTCACAGTTCTTCCAAAAGATTGAGTGTTTGGAAATTTTGTTCTCTGAGGCCTCCAAATACCACGTTCGTATTCTCCAGCAATAAGAATTCCCGTTCTATCACTACCAAGAACCGCATCCAATACCTTTGAATCTATAGTTGACAAAGTTGCAGAAACAGGAGTCATGGTATTAAACCCCTTGTGCATCGCAAAACCAGGCCGCCATTGATCAACCTCTGAAGTTAAATTTTGAATTTCTTGATATGCGATTCCCCCGTATTCTTCAGACGCGTTGTTCCATTGATTCCAAAATGTTCGACTTGTAGGAAACATATACCACGGATTGGCTTTATCTGGATCATTAGAGGTTCTTTCATATCTTTTCAAGCATTGTCTAAGATCGTTTTGGTCTAATCTAAATGCATACGAATATATTGGATCCATAGCGCTGTCGGTTTCATAAGTGTGTCGGGCAGGGCTTACTGATCCTCGAAATCCACCGTACGATGGATTGCTTTTCGGTGAACTCGGATTGGCAGAATATTCCGCCCAATAAAAATCGCTTCTTGTACGATTCGTTTTGAAGCCCGAACCTCCTATAATCCATGAGCCTGGAAGCGCGGCATCTAACAAGTAATGAAATTGTAAATTACCATGATTTCCACCCAAAAATGCCCTGCTATTATTTTGAGGGAAGCTGGACGAAGCGCCATTAAATTCATAAGGATCAATGGATTCACTTGTTTCGTTGGTTGAGTGATGAAGATAAATCGTTGAAGACCAATCTTGTTCAACAGACATATAATCTCCGCCGGATATATTTATTATTCCAAGCCCACTATTTGCAGGATTTTTTTTCGCACTAGAAGCAACAGACTGGCTTGATGTTACATTTGTAGATATCGTTTCTGAATCATAATCAGAACTTAATACCCAGGGGTTTGCAGAGCCTAAATGGTGATGATTATTTTTTGATTGACCAATCATAAAAGGCTCGATTCTGGTAACCCGAACTCGAGCAGGGCTAAAATTTACGCCTTTTGCAATCTCTGTGTTTGGCTGATTCTGAGATAAGCATCCCCGAAGAGTAGTAATTTTTAAAACATCTCCTACTCGATACAACTGCCCAGGTTGAACAACCCTGGCAGAGGTAACTTGTCCTTGATTATTGGCGCGAATTTTGACCTCACAACCTCTTGCCAAAAAATAGCTCGCATCTTCTTGTTCATTTATTACGTCATTTATTCTTGGAGCTGTATACATGAGGGCGCCGTGAGATAGACACATAATTTCTCCATCAAACTCAGAGGTATATCCAGATCCAGCGGTTTCTATTTCAACTTCAGCAACTGTGCCATAAGCAAGAGTTTCTTGAATATATGGTACGGCAAATTGACTTTGGGCAGGAGTAGATCCCGCGCCAGATATCCCCCCTTGATTTGCGCCGTTTATATATGCAGCAATAGCGGTTGCGTCTACATTGTATGTAGTTCCGCCTCTATCCACAACAAATACTGTGCCCTGCGATACTGTTGGAGCAGAAGATAGTTGACTAATTTTTGTCATGCTAGTTAATTCTTGGAATTACATCAGAGATGTTAAACAAATAAAATCCACTCATATAATACTGCGGCTTGCTCCAGTCCGTTAAAGATGGAACTCTAATTGTTTGATAATGATTAGGATTTTGTGTTCTCCCTCTTGAGGTTGAATCAAATGTTTGTTTTTGAGTTTCAAATACCCCTTTTCTTTTAGTATTAGAGCCCAATATAGCTACGCCCTGTCGATCGTCACCCTCCACTTTGTCTCTAATGCTTGATCTTATTTGGTTGACCGTCATTGATACTGGAGTAGTTAAATTCATGCCTTTTATCTGCCAGGTTCCAGCCTGCCCATCCGCTGTACTTAAATTTGTTGAGTCGCTAACTGTTGAGTACACAAAAGGGGATTCTTGTGCAGGCATACCTGCATATCTAGAGCTATTAAATTGCCATTGGTTAAATAGAAATCTATTAGTTGGATATACCGTGTTTACATCTGCAGCAGTGGAACGCTCAGATTCAGACAAGAACCCAGTGCCAAAATTTGACACAGAATTCATAGTCCAGCTACTTGCGCTGGCAAAAGTAGCGCCTCCCACAAACCATGTGCCTGGCAGTGAAATATCCAGATAAAATGCTGAACTCCAAGAGTATGCTCCAGGCGGTTGAGCGGAACGCATAATTCCTAAAGATTCTGTATCATTTATACCGAAATAATTGGTCTTGCCATAATGAGAACCGGTTATGCTTTCAGCGCTACTGCTTTCGCCGTGCGAAATTTGTATTGTTGAGCTCCAGTCTTGCTCCATACGTATAAAATCTCCACTCGCGAGATTGACTGTAGATAAATTGCTATACAAAGGATTTTTCCCGTTGGATGATGCCCAAGAAGTTACATTATTCAATGAAGTCCCCCCAAACGCAGCGCTCTGAACCCATGGAGTGCAGCTACCAAGGTGATTAAAATATCCATCACCTTGATTGCCAACCATCATAGGCTCGATATCTGTTACTTGAATAATTGCGGGTGTAAAATCACCGTCCAAGCCAAAAGCTTGAGAATTTGGGCTTGTGGCACTCATACCCCCATAAGTGTTAGAAATTTCTAGCGTATCTCCTATTCTGTAAAGTTGTCCTGGTTGAACAATTCTTGCTGAAGAAACAGACCCTCCGCTTGCAGTTTCAATTAGAACCTCCATGCCTCGGGCAAGATACGGAGAGGCGTCTGTAGATGGGTCAGAACTAGTATAAACCAGTCCTTGGTGCACGCATTTTAAAACTGTACTACCACTGTAACCAGCGCCAGGCACAGAAACTGAAACCGACTTAGGGATTCCATACGCTTGAGTTTTTTGTAGATATGGTGTCGCCCACTGAGATGTTAAGGGTGTTCGTCCTCCACCGCTAACACCAGAGTCTCCAGATACAAAATCAGCCAAAGCCGAAGCGCTTACATTGTGAGTTGTTCCATTTTGAACGATAACAAATTTATCTCCTCCGTTTACCAAAGAAGTTGGTCCGAGTTCAGTTATTTTGGTCATAGTAAATTATTATAAATGATATATCATACTATGATACACTATATATCAAGCAAATTCCAATTCTATATTTTCAGAAAAGGTATTGTGAGACTTAACCGCTTGCAATATAGAACAGTTCTCCGTGGTGATTGCTAGCTCGTTTTTTTGTGTAACAATATTTTCATTCAAATGGTCTGTAAGGGCGCTTTCAGCATAAAGCGAGTATCCTTCAATAATAATAAACTCTGGCTCACAAATGATCGAGGCGGATAAGGAATTTAAATATTCAGAACTTAGAGCTTTTTCCGCTTCTTCACTCAACTCGAAAGAGGTACATGCAGAGAACTCTCCAACTTCAAGCTTTTCCTCTCTTTCTGTCTCAATGTAAATGTCTTGAGTTAAAGAATTTATATCAACCAAGTTGCCGAAATCTTCTTCAATCATTAAGGCGCAAGGATCCTGCTGAAAGATCTCCTCAACAATACTTATATCCAAAGATATAGAATTACCCCCCGAGTCGTTCAAGCACAGACCCTCCTCTATCTGAATGCAAGAGCAATCCTCAACTTCAACCTGATCAATACCCTCAAAGCTTCTAATTATTGAGTGGTCTTCGTTATAAATATGTACAATATACTTGTACCTTCCGGCGGGCATGTTGAGAGAAAAATTACTATCAAAAAACGATTCTGATGTAAAAACTTCAGGAAGCGATTCGGACGTAAGAACAGAAAATTTGCTATTGTAATGATTATAAGTTAAAAGAGGAAGATTATTTTCTGTAGTAATACCTTCGCTTCTTAATTCGTAGTCAAATGCAATAGTGGTGGTAGAGTCGTTTAAATAAAAGCCCTCCTCTGTCTCGAGTTCAGAAATTTCTAAAGACCCCTGAAATTCTAAAAAATCTCCATCGACCCCAAGATCAATTTTTTGAGAATTTTCGGTTTGTATGGGGTACTCGCTTAAAGACCCTATTTGAAGGGATTCGTTATATAGTTGGTCTACTATTTCCTGAGCAAGACAGTCTACAGCTTTAGCCCAGCCCTCAACACGCAACACACGACCAAGATGATCTGTAATTTCATCACAAGACGTCTCAGTTCTAATGATTTCGTTTTCGTCAAAATCTAACTCATCAAAGTTTTCAATAATTACAGGTGGAGTATATTTTTTCTCCAAACATTCGTTTGTAGAAATATACTCTTCAGTAATATCTATAGAGGTTCCGTGCTCTGTAAGAACGCATTCTCGCTGTTCGGGTTTTACGAAATACCCTTCTGGCTCTATTTTAATTAATTGCTCTGTAGTCAAACAAATGTTTTCGTGATCTCGAATACAATATTGTATGTAATCAGATTCCTCTTGATCGTCCTCTTGCTCTTCAACAAAAGGTATATATTGAAAAGGATCTCCTTCAAATAAAAACACTTTCGCATACAATCCCTCAGAGTATCTGTTGGAATCCACAAGAATTCCCTCCCCTAGAGAGAAATTTATTGCTTGACAAATTTCAGCGGAAACATCAATAGAAAAATTGCAGTTAGGGACATACGCATAATTAGCATAAATTAAAGTTGACCCGGATGGCCTTCCGTTGAGGTAATTAATTATCCTGATATTATAATAACCCGCAGGCACCTGCTCGACAACAACATCTTCATTCGAAAAATATCTTCTTGCAGAATCTGGCTTGGGGTATATTTTTTCAAATGCATTATTTAAGTTATGTGCAATTTTATTTTCATATTTTGACTGAGAACCCTCTCCATCATATTGCAAAATTTCAAATTTAGAAAAATTTTGATTTCCAAGAAGCAAAGGTTGATTATTATGTTCAAGCTGAAAAACAAAAGGTATGATTAGCGCATCTCCCGCTGTTTCTATATAGCCGTTTGATATATTGTTAAATTCTCTCTCTAGCAATTCTCCAGATTCTAACTGCAATACAAAATTATCTGGATTAGAGCGGATTTCCTCTTCCTCTTCCTGAAGTAAAAGATCCCCATCTCTATGATCCTGGAAATAAGAATTTCGAACAGAAAAATCAAGGTAACCGCATTTTAATGTCTCAAAAGATGGGGCGCCTACATAAACACTTAACGTTCTTGAACCCGAAGAAGTTATTCCTCTGGAATTAGAAACAGTATAATAAATCTCGTGCTCGCCCACGCTATATCCTGGCAACAATCCGGAAACTTGAATCAAGCCAGTAATATCACCATCAATTACATCATAAGCAAAAACCCCGCGCAATGCTTCGTCCACACCATATTCGGTGCCAAAAATAACATATTCTAAATGAGGATATATACTTAATACAGGAGAGCGCCTCAAGGGGTCTCCACTAGAACCATCGTCACTATCAACCCTATCAAAAACAATAATATTGTTATCAATTCTTTTTTGAAATAATTTTCCACCAGAAGTAAAAAAATCATAATCATTAACTATAGCGTTAAATGCATTATAAGATACAAGATTTACATCATTTGTCGCAGAATCATTTTGATTATCAAAAACCGCAATACCTTGATCTTTACGCAAAACATATTTTACTCCATCAACAACAAACTCTTCTACATAATTTTTTCTAGTTAATGTTCCGTATAATGCTTGATTATACCAAAATGAATCAGCAACACTCATAACTTATACATCAATAAGCTACATTGTAATAATAATCTGAATGCAATGACGATCCATCTAAACTTGAAGCTAAAATTCCCGCAGGAATGGGGGTATTAACAACCCCAGAACCAAGATCAGTGACACATATAGACTCCATTCCACCAGACCCAGCAATATCAAAACTCATAGCCGAAACAGAACAATTCTGGAGTAGAAAATGAACATATGTTTTATTGCTGCTGAAATTTGGATTGAATAGGGTCAAATTATTATTCTGAGCTGTATTCAATAAATTAGGATGCGCCTTGTAAGCAATTGTTACATTTTCTGCACCAATATCTCCAAAATCAAAAGAATTAAAAGGTACCGCAAGGAAAATGCGACCACTTGCTCCTATTCCCGAAAAAACCGAAAAATTACACTGATTTGTCCAGCTACCAACAACAGAAACAAGAAAAGTTCTTTTATTGTTTATATAAGTGAACGGAAGGGTTAGGTTAAAATTAACAGAAGAAAGATCTCCATAAAATGACTGAATTCCCACGTCATGACCTTGAGAAGATTCCCCTGAAGCCCCTCCAGAGCCAATTAAATTTGTGCCCTGATAATTAGAACATTGAGAGAGATCTATATATCCACCCCTGTATGGATTTGCGTTTTCATATATCCTCACTTTGTTTGCTACATGATCTATTACTATG
>Ga0209632_10004016_pt1 | contig 13219 bp, 13 predicted proteins | sample COG_10_FD_184754 | JGI IMG/M metagenome (GOLD analysis project Ga0209632, IMG submission 184754) | Pelagic Microbial community sample from North Sea - COGITO 998_met_10 (SPAdes) (version 2) | ecosystem: Environmental > Aquatic > Marine > Neritic zone/Coastal water | place: Helgoland, sampling...
GATTATTTATTCGTATGGAGTACGAAAAAATAACGAAATAATTGAAAAATTAATGAGCCATGTGAGTATTTTTCATGATGTATCTGCAATGTCCGATAGACAAATCGTCGAACTGGCTAGATCTGAAAAATTAGATTTAGCAATAGATTTAAAAGGTTATACGGCAGATAGTCGATTAGAGCTCTTTGCATATGGCTTAGCGCCGGTGCAAATTAGTCATCTTGGGTATCCAGGAACTTTGGGTACAAAGTTTATTGACTACTTTATAGCAGATCCCATTTTAATACCTGAAGAAAAAAGGCACTACTATAGCGAAAAAATAATATACCTGCCAAATTCGTATCAGCCAAATGATAACAAAAGATTTATAGCGGATAAGGCGATCACCCGCGAAGAAGCTAAACTTCCAATTGATGGTTTTGTTTTTTGCTGCTTCAATGATAATTATAAAATATCCCCAAAAGAATTTGATATTTGGATGCGATTGCTCAACAAAGTCGAGGGCAGTGTTTTGTGGTTATTGAGGTCTAACGGTTGGGCAGAAATGAACATGAAGAAAGAAGCTGTTGCACGAGGTATTGATGCAGAGAGATTGGTTTTTGCTGAGAAAATACCCCATGCAGATCACTTGGCAAGACACAGACTGGCAGATTTATTTTTGGATACGTTTAATGTTAATGCTCATACCACAGCAAGCGATGCTCTTTGGACTGGCTTACCTATCATAACAAAGTTAGGTGAAAGTTTTGCTGCCAGAGTGGCAGGAAGTTTACTTAATGCTGTTGGATTACCTGAATTAATTACTGAAAATGACAGCGCTTATGAAGCTCTTATCTTGGATTTATCTAGAAACCCTAAAAAGTTAGGAGAAATAAAACGAAAACTTGCGCATAATCTTCTATCGAAACCACTTTTCGATACCCAAACGTATACGAACCATTTAGAAAACGCCTACCAACAAGCCTTTGAAACGTATCGTAAGGGGGGCGCCCCTGAAGTAATCATAGTACCAAATTAAACGAATTAAGTAGAGAGATGCTGCTTCGCAGCGTTAGTGTGTGGGCAAATTGGTAAGCAGCCTTAAGGGGTGTCATAATTTTTGACAATTCTAAAGCAAAAAAGATCTTGGGTGCTGGCTGCGTTAAAGCATAGAAACTACGCTGTCCAAAATTATTGAATGGCACAACGCTCGTTAAGAGTAAGAAGATTTGGATAGCCTCACAAGTCTGCAAATAGCAGTAGTCCAAGGCACACGTAACTAAGGCGCTTACAATGAAAAAAGCTATTATCTCGGGTGCATCAGGTTTAGTGGGTAGATCACTAGCTAAATATTTATCTGCTATTAATGTTGAAGTGCTTTGCTTGGGACGTCAAGATTTGAATACCAAAAATGTCCGCGATTATTTTGGAAAAGATATTCTATATATGCAATTGGACATGCAGAGCATCTCACTACTGTCAGAGAAAATTAGTGACCTAAATTGGGAAGTCGGTAACGATTGCGTGTTTTATAATTTTGCATGGGGTGGAATTAAAGGTCTAACTGACGGAAGTTTTGAAGATCAGTTGCGAAATGCAATTTCATCTTCTTTGGCTGTAAGAGTAGCAAAATATATTGGTTGTGCAAAATTTGTCAATTCTGGAACTCTGGAAGAAACCTATGCGGAAGCGCTTATTTCTGACGGAGCACCATACTCTTCGGCTCAAGGGAACTATGCAATTGCTAAATTGGCATGTAGGGACATGTGTGCCATGGTCGCTTACTTAGAAAAAATTGACTACATACATACTCGGCTGTCTGTTCCTCTATCGCCAGACCTGTCAACAAGTGGGTTCATTGCAAATACATTGAATAAAATTAGAAATAATGAAAATTATGAGCCAGCGGAAAACAATCAGTTATACGATGTAATATCTAGTAATGATGTTGCGGATGCTTACCACCTCATTGGATTACACGGCAAAAACAAAGCGGACTATTTTATAGGGTCGGGCACTCCTACTAAACTCAATGATTATTTTACAAATTTTAGGCGGGCTAACTTAGGAATACCAATTGTGGAAAAAACGTATTCTCCCTCTGACAACTTGTCGTTTTTCAGTACCAAGTTGCTGAATGCAGACACTGGATTTGTTGCAAAGACTAATAAATTTAATTTGACCTGAGAAAAATAAATCTAATGAAAAAAGCAATAGTAACCGGAGCTACAGGATTTATTGGTGCAGCATTTGTAAAATTACTGACTGATAAGGGGATCGATGTTATCGCGCTTGGAAGAAAGCCAATAACAGAAGTCAAAGATAGCAGGAGAGAAAAGCTAGCCTTTGCTGAGTATATCAATTTGGATATGAGAGAAATTGGGAGTTTACATAAGCGACTTCATAAAATTTCCTGGGACGTCGGTGCGGAGTGTGTGTTTTTTCATCTCGCTTGGGCCGGTGTTGATAGACTATCGGATCTTGATATCGAAGCGCAGATGAAAAATGTTGGGTGGGCAGTTAATGCCCTTGAGCAATCAGTAAAAATTGGCTGTAGTCGTTTTATTCAAATTGGCACTATGGAAGAGGCTTTCGCATATAAGTACCTCGAACTCGACCATAATAAAAATACTCAGTACAACAGGCATGTAATTTACTCGGTAGCGAAAATTGCAGCTAAAAATGCTCTAGCACTTAAAGCGTCTAGCTTAGATATCGACTACATTTATGTGCTGCATTCACATGTTATGGGTGGAGATGATGATAAAGACTCATTTTTGCAGGTAACACTCCAAAAGTTAGTCAATGGAGATGATTTGATTTTTTCATCTGGAGAGCAATTCTTTGATGTTATCTCCTTAGAAGATTGTGCCCAAGGATATTACCTGATTTGTGAGAAAGGTATCTCAGGTGACGAATATTGGGTTGGATCAGGTGATCCGCGCAAACTCAGAGAGTATGTGGAGAGAATGTATCATCTTTTTCCGTCAGAAAAAGAAATGCAATTTGGGAAACTTCCATACGATGACATCGTGCTAAACAAAGGTGTATTTTCAATTGAAAATCTAGTAAGACATACCGGATATAAACCTCTCCGATCTTACGAAGATACCGTCAAGGATCTTTATCAAACTTTATTTAGTTAAACTAGGGGAAGTATTAGGTGACCAATCGTATTTCGGAACGAGGGTTTTCAATTTGCAGAGCTTGTGACTCAGAAAATCTCACAAGTATATTAGACCTCAGAGACCAGCCTCTTCCTGCTGAGTATGGTCTGGACGCAAAAAAAATACTTGATAGGTTTCCACTACATCTAAAAATTTGTCGAGACTGCGGTTTGGGTCAATTAGGAGAATACGTTCTACCTGATCGCATTTTCCATGATAATTATCCTTATTTATCCTCCACAAGTGACTATTGGGTTAGTCACGCACAGCAATTTGCTCGCGAGATGACCGATAAGCTGTCACTGGATAGTGATAGTCTTGTGATTGAACTTGGAAGTAATGACGGTTATTTACTGTCTCAATTTAAGAGATTAAAAGTATCAGTATTAGGAGTTGAACCACCAGAGAATACTGCACAAATTGCTAGGAAGGCAGGAATCCCTACCATATCCAAATTTTTTGGAACCGAATTAGCACATGATATCTTGGCTAAGTACGGCCATCCTAAATTAATAGTTGTAAATAATGTCTACGCACATGTTCCAGACCAGCAAGATTTTACAAGAGGTATGGCACTGCTTGCTGACGATTCAACTATTATTACGATTGAGAATCCTTCCTTTGACATCCTACTAAATAAAGCGCTTTTCGATACAATATACCATGAACATTATTCCTACTTGACTGCTCATTCTGTAGATGTTGTGGCTAAAAAATGTGGTTTGAATTTATTCCGTGTGGAACGGTTGCTAACTCATGGCGGTTCTAACCGATATTATTTGAGCAAATCTAAACTGCCAGATGAAACTGTGGTAAATGTATTGACTGACGAAAAGAATTCAGGATTATTTTTAGAAGATAAATGGAAAGAATTTTCTGCTGCGTCAGAGATGGCTATTGAGGGCCTTAGGCAATGGTTCATAGATCAGAAAACAGCAGGTAATATAGTGGTTGGGTATGGTGCGGCGCATAAAGGAAATTCATTTTTAAATGTTGTCGGGAAAGCATCAAAGACCCTTGAGTATGTTGTTGATGCAAGTCATGAAAAGCAGGGGAAATTTCTTCCAGGCTCTCAAGTTCCTGTGCTTTCACCAGACAAACTGAACTCAATAAATCCAACTGATGTTCTTATATTACCTTGGAATATCGCTGAAGAGCTCGCATTGAAGATTGAGGCTCTTGCACCTGGAGCAAGGATTTGGGTTGCTCAGCCATCAATGACAAAACTTAACTAACGAGGCCAAAGTTATGAAGCTAGAACCTACGCCTATCGCTGATCTTTTTGTTCTTCATCGACCATTAAGAAAAGATAATCGTGGCACTTTTTCCCGATTATTCGGCGAGGATGACATTGCGGCTGCAGGACGGCCAACGAATGCAGCACATGTGAATACGTCTACGTCGAAGCAGGCAGGAACCTTGCGCGGAATTCACTTTCAATACCCCCCTTTTTCAGAGGCTAAGATTGTGGCCTGTACAGCTGGAAAAATTTGGGATGTTGGCGTGGATTTGCGTCCAGGTTCGCCGACTAAATACCAGTGGTTTGGTGAGGTGCTTACGCCAGATAATGGTAAAAGTTTAATCGTTCCTGAAGGTTTTGGTCATGCGTTTATTACTTTGGAACCGAACTCTACAGCCGTGTATGTGATTTCATCAGTTTATGCTAGCGAGCATGAATCAGGTCTTCTTTATGATGATCCTATGTTGAATATCGATTGGCCTATCCTTCCCACTGTTATTTCTGATAAAGATCGTAATTGGGGAATGCTAGAAGATCGCATTCGCGAAATAGATAAAAATTTTCTGGTCTTAGTATAGTGCAGATTACAGATTTTCACTTAATCGTTGAGCCGAATTAATGTCAGCTTTTACATTGTCAAATCGAACCATGTGATATTTTCAGGGTTTGACTATCCGTGATACTAAGCACTAACAATTAACCCTGCCCAAAAGATGGGGACAAACCACATCTTTACATACCACGAGGCTATATCTTCATGCCAAGTAAGATTCCTTACTCTCTGCCATCAATTACTCAGAAGGAGGTGGCATATGCAACTGACGCTGCTGAAAATGGTTGGGGCCCAAAATGTTATGAATATATTGATCGATTTGAACTGCTTTTTGCTAAGCATTTAGGCGTCAAGCATGCTATTGCAACATCAAGCTGTACTGGAGCGATACATATGGGCCTCTCTGCATTAGGCATTGGCCCCGGTGATGAAGTAATTATGGGTGATACCAATTGGATCGCGTCTGCAGCGCCGGTGGCTCACCTTGGAGCGGATCCCATTTTTGTTGATGTTGATGAGAGATCCTGGTGCATTAGTCCAGAAAGGGTTGAAAAGGCAATAACAAAAAAAACTAAAGCAATTCTAGCTGTGCATCTCTATGGTAATTTATGCGATTTAAATACGCTTCTAGAAATTGGTGAGAAATATAATATTCCAATTATTGAGGACTCTGCACAAGCCATTGGTTCAAGTTATTTCGGAAGGTACGCCGGTTCTATGGGCCTTTTTGGTACTTTTTCTTTCCATGGAACCAAGACCATTACTTGTGGCGAGGGTGGAATGTTTGTCACGAACAATTCCGAGCTTTATAATAAAGTCATTAACTTAAGTAATCACGGGCGTAGTGGAACATCAACTAAACAGTTTTGGCCTGATGCGCTCGGTTTCAAATACAAAATGTCAAATTTACAAGCTGCGATTGGATTTGCACAGATAGAGCGGGTAGAGGAATTAATTTCGAGAAAAAGAGAGATATATCTTTATTACAAAAAAACACTTGAACAATATGATGGCGTATGGCTGAACCCTGAGCCTCTTGGCACGGTTAACGGAGCATGGATGCCTTCAGTTATGTTTTCACCAGAGCTTTGTGTTTCACAGAAAGATTTATTGGCGTCATTCCAGGAGATGGGTATAGATGCTAGAGTAATTTTTTGGCCGCTATCCTCGACTAGGCTCTTTAAGCCTTCAAGTGTTTATAATCAAATTTCACACGCAATTACCGACAGATCAATTAACCTGCCAAGCTATCACGATATGACATTTAGTGAGCAGGACTGTGTCATTGATGTTGTCAAGAATGCTATTGATACTAAGAATCCGTGACGCTTCGATAAAAGTAGGGAGATTGTAAATGCCCCCTTAAAATCTTTGATGTCAATAGTTATTCCTGCCAAAAATCAATCAATGCACGCAACCAAAGCGTCAGCCTACACTATGCGGGCAGATAGCAGGTAAGGAGAAGTGGAAGCTGTTGTACAGAACTGCAGCGAAACGTCTACCTTGGCAGACATGATTGCGATAAGGGTCCCCAATATCAATTTAGCAAGATATTAGCATGATGACCTGCCCCCAAAACTTCCCTCAGTTTGATGTAGGGTTTGCTCAAACTTTCGAAGGAGCAAACAAATACGGAAGAGCCGATTTAGTGAAGCCTATATTATTGGGATGATCAAAGAGCAAGAAGCTTGCATGCCAACAGCGGATGTGTGCCGCAAGCACGGCCTCAGCCAAGGAACGTTTTACAAGTTCAAGTCGAAGTATATAGGTCTGAAGGGATCGAGGTAAGGCGGTGTCGGATGCGGCAAAGCTGGGTGCGGTCACTGATGAGAATGCCAAGCTAAAGCGTTTGCTGGCAGACACGATTCTGGACAACGTTATGCTGAAAGATTTGCTGGGAAAGAACTAACAACGCCAAACGCGCGACGAGAGGTAGCACTTCGTGTGCTGCGAGATCACAATATCCCGCAGCACAAAGTTTGCCGTCTTGTTGGTGTTGATTCCAAAATTGTCAGGCGTGACCAACCGCCTAACAATCAAGAGATACGTGGGGAAATGAAAGCGGTCGCAGCCAAGCACGGTCGGTTTAGTTATCAGCGGATCGGCCTGATGCTGAAACGCAAAGAGATGACTATCAACTCCAAGAAGCTGTATCGCCTCTACACGAACGAGAAATTGGGTGTGCAGCGACAAAGGTGCCGGAAACGGACTAGGATCTCGCACACCCATGCCGGTGGCGCTGCGACCCGGTGAGCGCTGATCGTTGGACTTTCTGTCTGATACGTTTGGCGTTTCCCGCAAGTTCCGCATCTTAGCAGTGAATGATGATTTCTATCGTGAGAACCTGAGCCTCATGGCTGATACCAGCATCTCTGGCGCGCGTATCGCCCGTGACATGAATGGGCTTGTTCAAGTCTACGGCAAGCCCGTCATTATTGCCAGTGACAGCGGCACAGAGTTCACCAGTCGGGCATTATTAAGATGGGCGAATGAGAACGATGTCCAATGGCGCTACATCGATCCAGGCAAGCCGCAACAAAATGCCTTGATCGAGTCTTTTAATGGCTGCCTATGCGACGAGTTGCTGAACGTAGAATGGTTTGCCAGCTTGGATGATGTTCGCCGTAAGTTGGCACTCTGGCGGTACGATTACGATCGGGTCAGACCGCACTCGTCATTGGGAGATAAAACACCCACTGAAGAGCCTCGAGCGCTTTAGCTAATTGAAGGCTCCGCGCACAACGCGCTTGCCCACACTAACCACAACGAATATGAAATCTAAGCCCGCAAACTCTCGTTATGAATGAGGGACCCTCGGGGAGCAGGTCAATGATAATAAAATATCAACGATGGTAGATAATTGGGGTAAAACTTTTTCATGATCCTTCGATACATACGTGTGTGGAGTTGGTAATGATGATGTGGTTCTTAAAAACGTACCTGGCTGCGTCAAATTGATGGAGATCGCAAATAGAGATTAAACTAAAAACGTAGGTGAATTAATGGAAAATAGTAATTTGATTGGCTCTTCAGATGATATCGAAAGTGAAGTGGCCTATTTGGAGGGCTTGAATGCCGCAATAGCGTCTGTTTCTGAGCAGATGAAAAATACTTGGATCAAGGAAACGGTCGCGCAACGATACATAAGAATAAATGATTTAGTTTTTGAAAAATTCGATGGCATCGTTCAGGCGGGTCCGTTTAAAGGAATGAAAATCCCAAAGGCCTCGACTTGGACATATAACCATACCGCACAGATGATTCTGGGCCTATACGAAAAAAGTGTTCATGACGTATTGTTCAGGTCAGAATTCCTTGATCGTAGAACCTTCATAGATGTTGGTGCTGCAGATGGATATTATCTGATAGGACTTTGCTTGAGTGGGCGAATGGATCAAGCCTATGGTTTTGAGATTGTGGCCAATAGCCGTGATGCCATTTCAAGGAACGCTAAAATAAATAACCAGCGCCAAAAAATTGCAATAAAAGGAATCGCAGATTATGATTCAATGACCAGCCTTTTAGATTGTATTGAAATGAGCAATGTAATTTTACTCGTCGATATAGAAGGAGGCGAGTTTGATTTTCTCTGTGAAGAGCTACTAAGCTTGTTAAAGGAGTGCGTGATTGTAATTGAGGTGCATAACTGGATCGATAACTTCGAAGATAAATATCGCCAATTTCTGAAACATGCTAAGAGACTTTTCAAAATTGAAGCGTTACGACAAACGTCAATTGATTTTGAAAGGCTTAACCTTCTTCCGGAGTTCCCAGATGACAACAGATTTCTTCTGATGTCTGAGGGTCGGCCCTGTTTGATGAGATATTTAGTTTTGTCGCCGAAAGAAAAATAAAATGGATATAATAATCGGTAGCGCAGCTGGATGCATACCATTAATATTTGAGTTGTACCGAACTAGGCGGAAGGTAAAGTTGATTGGCCATTCGTCCACGCAGGCTGGCGCAGCCTTGTGTGACTCATTTGAAGAAATAAACTATCATGATCAAAAAGAAAATTTTGAAATTATTGATAAATCTATTAGCGAAGTTGCCGGATCAGTAATTTATCCCGGTCCGCATGATTTATGTTATCGAGTTTTTGTTCAATATATGGAATCAAAAGGGCTCCTCTCTGCGAAAGATGTTGAACTTGCAGAGACCCTTCACAATAAACGACTTTTTCGAGATCGAATTAAATCTATCTCTTCGATACATACACCTACGACTTTTCATTACAACGAATTAGCTGTCGCTAAAAGTTTGTATTCCCCCATACTATTTAAGCCAGAGCATGCTGGAGGAGGAAGGGGAATAGTCAAACTGACGTCGGTTGCGGAGCTTAAAGGTCACAAATTGTCTCTTGGTAAAGAGAACTCTTCTGGCGTTTATGAAGAGTTTCTCGAAGGGGATTTATATAGTGTTTCGCTCTGGCAAAAGAATGGAACTGTATTGGCTTTTTACGGCGAAAAAGAATTTATTGATAAGCATGAATTTAAAGTGAATGCTTCTATAACTAGTAATGCCATTCAGGAATATTTGAATTCTATTTTTATTCCAGAAATGCTCGCTAAAATATTGGTGGAATTTGGGTTTGAACAGGGATTTTGTCATACTCAAATTTTGCTTAAAAATAATGGGGACTGGAAAATAGTGGAATGCACTTTACGCCTTCCTGGAGATTTATATCCTCTGAACGCTCAAAACTTTGGCAGTTTACCATATTCCCAAATGTATCTTCATTCATTTGTGGACAAAAAGCTAAGTTTTTTCGATTTCAAAAAAATGGCTAAATTTCCAGACGACTTAGTATATGGCAGAGTTATGCACGATAAAGACGCTGTGCTATCTAGAAATGTGAAACCGTTTATGAGTTATCAGTCCCACAAAAGAAACGTTTCAGGCTCGTATCAGATAAGTTACTTTAAATTGCCAGCGATGGAGTCTTTAGAAGTCCCTGTATTGCTCTTTGATTAAGAAGGCGTCCAGGGTAATTAACAACTTCCATCCCTCGAATGAAGTGAATTAATGCACCAGAAGATTAGTGCTAACTACATAAGCCAAGGCTAGGCAGCTCTGATAAGTTTTGCGTTAATTCCCAAATATGTTTTTATTTGGCGTTTGAAGCATACGATACTGATCGATCTTTTTACAACATTACAAATTAGTTTGGACTGTTAGATCTTGGAATATCTCCAACTATTGGAAGAGAGTTGGCGCTTTGCACAGCAGGCTAAAAATCGATTTCATCATAAATGACTCTACTCCGAACCGTCGAAGTTTTAATAGCCTGTGTTAGCCCCCTAAAACTAGGTCATTACTTAATGTTCACATGCGGTTTTAAGGATAACATGGAGACCGTATTCGGACGAAGGTGCACTGAAGGTTTTGCGTCATCTAACTTTAAGGTTTCAGAAGTATTCCCTAACGCAAATCACTCGGAGAACACCGAATGTTAAGCATAATGATACTCCAAATCAAAGCAAATAGTTACCTCGTTCAAATATCATAACGTTGTTGCATGGCTGTAGAGTTGCGACTGGATAAGGTCAGAAGGATCAGCCCCCTCACTGAACTCCTTATACCAATTCACGGTCTCAGCGATGCTACGCTGCAGATTCCAATGTGGATACCAACCAAGTTCTTGATTTGCCTTGCGAGAATCTAGTGATAAATGTACGAATTCATGATCGGCGTCTGCGGTCAAAACCTTGCTCCACTTTCCTGGCCAAATTTTGATAGCAGTTTCAACAAGATTTTTTACAGAACAAACCTCATCTAGATTAGGGCCAAAATTAAACGCACATTGCCAAGACCGGTCTCCAGTAGAAAGTTTCTCCCCCAACAGCAGGTATCCAGCTAACGGATCCAAGACATGCTGAAAAGGCCGCGTTGATTCTGGATTCCTAACTAGCAACACTTCTTTTTTTGCGAAGCTCCTGGCTAGATCTGGCACAATTCTATTTTCGGCCCAGTCGCCTCCACCAATAACGTTCCCTGCCCGTACAGTTGCTATATTTATGCCAGAAAAACTTCGTCGCCAACTACTCACTGCTATCTCTACTGCGGCTTTAGAAGCAGCATAAGGATCCCACCCACCTAGGCGGTCAGTCTCGCAATAGGAATGGTGGCTTTCTAAATTTTCATAAACTTTATCCGTAGTAACCATTACTACAGATACTGGGCGTTTTAATTGGCTAACTGCGGACATCAGATGCATCGATCCCATAACATTGACCATCCAGGTTGCTACAGGATCTTTATAGGATTTTTTTACAAGCGATTGTGCTGCCAGATGAAATACAACGCTTGGCTTGCACGAATTTACCCTTTCGGTGACTGCCGTTTCATCACATAAATCAACGATAGCATGATCCAAACGATCGGCTAATTTCAACTGATCAAAAAGACTCAATTTTTCAGTGGGCGCCAACGCTAATCCGTGTAAGATGGCTCCTTTACTAAGAAGCAACTCGCACATCCAGGAACCTTTAAAGCCAGTATGGCCCGTAATAAGTACGTGTCTATTTTTCCAGAAACCCAAATTACCAAACTTTCCATGGAGCTGCCTGATCAGCCCACAGTTTTTCGAGTCGTACTTTATCGCGCAAAGTGTCCAAAGGAGCCCAAAACCCATTATGCTGATAAACGGAAAGCTGTTTGTCCCTCACCAATGACTGTAAAGGTTCATTTTCCCATGCAATGTCATCACCAGAGATTCTCTCAAAAACAGTTGGCTCACAAACAAAAAAGCCACCATTAACCCACTGTCCATCACCATCCGGTTTTTCATTAAAAGAGACAACATTGTTATTATTCAATCCTAGCGCGCCAAACCTACCTTCGGGCTGCACAGCTGTAACCGTTACCTCACGGGCCTGACGCTGATGTTCCTCTAGTAAATTATTGATATTAATGTCTGATAATCCATCTCCGTATGTCAAAAAAAATGTACCATCAATATATTTTTCCACCCGCTTAAGCCGGCCACCAGTCATAGTAAATTCGCCCGTATTTATCAAAGTGATGTTCCAGGGCTCAGAGGTATCCCGGTGAACCGTCATATCATTTTGCACAAGGCTAATAGTAACGTCGGACATATGCAGAGAATAGTTTTTGAAATATTCTTTGATTACAAATCCTTTGTATCCACAGCAAATAATAAAATCATTAATTCCAAAATTACTATATATTTTCATAACGTGCCACAGTATCGGCATTCCCGCAATTTCAGTCATGACCTTAGGCCTCAAGTGAGACTCTTCGCTAATTCTAGTCCCGAGTCCACCAGCAAAAATAACAGCTTGCAATTATTTATCCCTTCACTCCGCCTAGCTTAATGCGCAGTCTAAACACGCTAAGGTCGATTATGAAACCGTTTTATAAATCACTGGGCTGCTAAACTAATATCTAAAATAAAAGAGCTACATCGTAATTAATGAGCTAACAATCAATTCACTAATCAGCAGACAGGTATCCTCTATCACTTAAATTAAACACCTGAAGAACTACATTTCAATTCGTCAATTTTCAGAACGCGAGTGTTCAATCGTTTTTTCAATAGTTTTCTTAACGTCGACACGTTTTTTTATGACGTTCTTTTCATACCTAATCTTGTTTTTCGGGTCTATTCTTTTGACCAACAAACTGACCTCTTGCTCATTGGTGCCAGCAATAGTCATATAATGGTATTTATCGTCAAACATAGTAAATGAACGCATCAAATTATTTTGAGCACGGTTAATATAAATTGCTAGAACTATCGCAGTAGCAATAAACAAGTAGATATTTATAACAAAGGTGATCAGATATACCACTGACACAGCAGCAAGTGGTGGAAAAAGTCTATACTTCAGCAACCATAGTGGTGGGATCATCCAAGCCAGCGGATCTGGGGAGAAACTTAAAATATCGCATTTCCCATTTTTATCTCTGTAAATTTCGTAGTTTTCATAGCTCTGAAAATCGCCGAAGGTATGTTTTCTGAAAGCATCCAGAACAAATTCTGTTTCGCTTTCAGTGGCGTATCCAAATGCACTTTTAATAGGGTGATCAATAAGAATATCGAACACTATGCCGTCACGATAAAACGTCAAAAGCCACTTAGATTCTTCATGATGCTCTTGAAGAAAAGTACTTCTCAATCGCTGCGGACCATCCAAGTATGGCTTGCCATCAATCGCAATTAGAATATCATTTTCTTCCAAACGTTTGACATAATCTTGGACAGTAATTCCACCAGTTGCAATCTTAAGCAGGTAGCCCTGCTTATCTGCCTCGTTT
>Ga0209632_10004017_pt1 | contig 13218 bp, 11 predicted proteins | sample COG_10_FD_184754 | JGI IMG/M metagenome (GOLD analysis project Ga0209632, IMG submission 184754) | Pelagic Microbial community sample from North Sea - COGITO 998_met_10 (SPAdes) (version 2) | ecosystem: Environmental > Aquatic > Marine > Neritic zone/Coastal water | place: Helgoland, sampling...
AGTTTAGAGGTTTAATAATCAAAGTGTATCAGAATGAAGAGGTGTGAATGGATAATACATTCTCTAATGAATCTCTAACTTGATTAATGTATCAGTATTTCCAGGATGAGGTTTCTTGTAACTGAGAGAATACTTTTTTTCCAAAATGGGTATCGGAGGGGTTATTATATCGGAGTCATTTTTTTACTAGAGGAAAATATGATAGAGTAACTTCTGTTAGATTTAACAGAAGTTAAAATCTAAGATTTATTAAATAACTTTTGATTAATTGAGTATTGTTTAATCCGTTTATCGTAATCTGATTTCTTAATAATTATCACATCAGTTTCAGATTTAACAAGTCTTTTTAACTTAAAATTGATTTGAAATAAAGTATCTCTCATTACTCTTGTGGAATGAGCATAATCTATATGAGGTGTTTTTAATAAGGGGATAATATCTTTGGAAACAACAAATTCATTCTGAATAAGAATCTTCATTATTTCATATGATATATCATCTAAATCAACTTCTTTATTTTTATATTTTACTTTATTTTTATATTTTATAGATAGTTTATTTCTCTTTATATTTACATTTCTGATAATTTTGTAGACTAAAATCAAAATTAAAACAGATCCAATTATAACTATCAAAATAATCAGATCTGATTGATTTCTGTAAAAAGAATTATGATCAATTATCTCCCCTAAAATCTCATCCTCATTCCTGGTTTTTAAAACTATATTAGTAGATGAAGGGTTTTCCTTAATGAAAAGGTAAAACTTATTCTTATAAAAGAAAGAAATTGGAAGAGAACTTAATGAGTTCAATAAAGTTGAATTCTTGTAAGTTGATAATGTATTATTTGTAAAATCAATATGACTAGAAGTGTTAGTTTTTCTATCAAAAAACAGAGACTTGTTTTCATAATTAATTTTCATATTATTTAATGTAATGTCCTTTTGAAGATTATTTACTCCTAATTTTTTCCAAACCTTATTAATAAAATTAAATTTCCAGATTTCATTATTATCTTCAATTATATTTGGATTGAATTCATTAACCTTTAATCCTCCATAAACATACAGATCATCTTCAATCATTTTAACAATGGACTTATGACTTCCAGATGGTAACTCTTTACTATTAAGATGAGGTACAAAATCCCACTGTTTTGTTTCAAAATTAAATTTAGTGATGAAATTTCTATTAGACCAAAACCCATATCCACCGTATTTGTAAATTTCATTTTTATAGGTAAATACACTTGATTCAATCTGCATCCTATGTTTATAGGATGTGTCAATTCTTTTGAGTTTATAATTTTCAAATAAATAAACACCACCACCCAGAGGGTCTAAAAAATAATATTTGAAGTTAACAGAAACTGGAATAAAATACTTTAGGTCTATATTGGAAGAGTCATATAAAACATCTTTTGTAGAGAAGTCATTTAAATTTACATCAACAAGTTTATCAGTATAAAACAAATACATTCTTTCGTTTTCTATTGAAATATGTGTGATAATTAAATCATCGTCACTAACAACCAAAGTTTGTGAATAAGAGAATCCAGAAAACAAAAGAAAAAAAAGTAATTGCTTCATATAGCAAATTTATGCAAATAGATAAAATAATCGTTAATTTGAAATAAAAACCAATCTAAACTGATTACAATAACTATAAATAAGAACCTAAAACTTTAAAATTATGTTTAAACTAAGTACACAAAAACCAATCAATTATATAATAAAAATTGGATTACTATATGTATTACTATTATCGTTATTAGGATTAATTTCAACTAAGTCTGTTTATTTTTTCCTTTTTTTTATTACGCCTATTTTAACACTTGTAAATTATATTTTATTTAAAATTTATAATAAAGATTTAAAATTTGAAGATTATATTAAATCTGGTTTTATCTTTTCAATAATTATTGCTTTATACACTGCTTTCTTCATCATGGCATATGAAGGTTATGATTTAGAAGATTTTTTTGATTTTAGAAATTTTCCTACTCGTGATCGACATGCCGCATACTTAATATTCATAGTTAATATAATTTTTTCTTCTTTACTTTCTGTTTTCTTTCCCAAAGGAACTATTAAAGAAAAATTAGGAAACTTGGTTAAGGTGGTTCTCTTTGTTATAATAATATATAAATTAATTAAACCCTTTATAGGAGGAAGCGATGATGATGATGATGATGATATAGTTGGGTTTGATACGGATGGGGATGGAAAAATTGATACAAATTTTGTAGATACGGATGGAGATGGAATAGCGGAAACAATAGCTCAAGATACAGATGGAGATGGGATAATTGACACTGTCTCTTCTGATACTGATGGAGATGGATTAATTGATACTGTGGTTGCAGATATAGACGGAGATGGATTGGCAGATACAATAATTAAAGATGTTGATATAGATGGAGATGGACAGTCTGATTATAGAATTACAAAAAGAAAAGGGAAAGGACTTACTTAACATTGATTAAAAATTAAAATAACTAAACCAATTATAGTGATAGGTGTACTTTATTTTATGATTTCTTGGATGTTTGACTCCTCTTGTGACTTGAGTGGGTGTGAACAAGATGCAATAGGATGGAAAAAGAGTTCTAAATGTGTCGCATATTCATATTCTGTATGTAGACCGTTAGGTTCAACTTCAGGAGGATATTGTTAAAAAATCATGATATTCAAGATAACTAATTGATTAATATCAATCCCAATAAAAAAACAACTTATGGATGTGATAAGTATCGTTTTGATCAATAAAATAAATAACTAATATAGGGACTTGTAGAATTAGTGATACATAAGGATATTGTTATAAAGGACACGTATAAAAAACATTAATTAAAAACTAAAGAATGAAACACGAATGTCCAAATTGCAAACAATTTACATACAAAAAAGGAATGTCCAATCGTGGATGTGGATGGATACTTTTAATAGGTGTTCCACTTTTTATTGGAATGATTCCTGGAGCGTCTGGTTTTTATGGAGGAACAGTTGATATGGGATTTTTTGTTTATATCATACCATTATCAATAATCATTGGATTAATCGTTATAATATATTCTTTTATTTCACCTCAAAAAACAATTGATTATAAATGTTCTAATTGTGATTTTGAACAAAAACACGAAATTTAAATAACTAAATAAATTAACTATTATGAAATCTTTCAAATTAACATACGTATTCGGTTTATTTCTTTTAATGGGATTATTAACATCCTGTGATTCAAACTTAAAAAAATGGCAAATTTTAGACAAAACAGATGTAACAATATCATCCTTAAAAGATCAATTCGGAGATCCTGATTCTCTAAATTTATTAGATTTTTCAATAGATGAATTAAGTTATATAAACAATGAATATCTTTATTTAGATCCTTCTAATCCTAAGTTTTCGAACAATAAAGATTCGGTAAGACAGAATGAAAAACGTTTAATTCAAATTTTGGAAAATAACATTTTGAAAAACACAAGGGGGAGTGTGTACGACATACAAAAAAAACCTAAAGTTTCTATCATAGAAGAATTTGAAACATTGACATTTGGTGGTCAAACTCCTCATTATCATATGGGAGATTTTTCTAAGGAGAAACAGACTTATATTAATAAACCAGATTTAGACAATGAACACCAACTTCAATTTTCCTACGAAGAGTTAGTCTCGATGAATTTTTCAAGAAAGATAGTTTGTAAAGGTTGTCAAAAATTAATTGATTTAAGATTAATTTTAGGAGATTATATTTACTTAACTACCAAAAAGGAATGGATTCAATCAATCATTTCAAAATACCCTGATAATTATAGAGATATTTTAACAAATAGAAGAAACAAACCATCATTTAGATTAGGGGGTGAGGTTTCTAATGTTGTTCTATCTAATAACCTTCCAAAAGAAGGAATTAGGTATGTTTTTCATTTAGATAAAGATATTACCTCGTTCGAAGGAATACAAAAAATAAATTCTTATGGATATGTTGATGTGGTTTCCAGTCAATTTGAAAATCCAGCACATAAAAAAATGGGATATGAAACACCAAAAATATATTATGGAGATTATACTGAAGCAACTGATGAATCTATATTAGAAATTAAAAACTTGACTATTAATTCGGATTGGATTTATGGAGATAAAGAATCTCCGATAGGAGCTTGGAAATTTAACTCTGACAATTCGTTTTCATTTTCAACGGGAGTTGGGGGAGGGTTTACTAAAAAAGGGTATTGGTCAATAAATACTGATGGAGATATATACACCTATACTAATTGGTCAAGTAATGGGAAAAAATTAGGATCAAAATCATGGTTAACTTTTATTTCAGAAAACAAATTAAAACTAAATGATAGTGAAACAATCTATAATCGGTTGTAGTATTAATTATGAGTGGGACGACACTAATTTTAATAGGATTTCTCTTATTTCATTAACCTCTTAAACTTTTTTAAATACAGATATTAAGTTTTAGTGAAGAAGATTAGTGATTATTTGAAACCTATAACCTATTAATTATCGGATATGTTGTGGTTTTTTAAAACATCTTTACATCATACCCAACGAAATTCCTTTCCAGTTGTTCACAAACCCTTCCTGTTGTTCCACTTCCCATAAATGGGTCTAATACCAATTCAAACTCTTTAGAAGTTTGAAGAATTGGTAATGTTATAATTTCATTTGGAAACGGAGCGGGGTGTTCTCCTTCCTTGGATGTTTGAAGAATCGGTAAGGTTATAATTTCATTTGGAAATGGAGCAGGGTGTTCTCCTTTGAAATTTAACTTATGTTAGATTTAACAGAAGCTAAATCCGTTCTTCTCCCCTGTCCTTTTCTGTAATACCCATCAAGTATTAGATATTCATTAATTAGTTCCTTAAAACTCTTTATTCTCTGTTTATTGAAGTGAATAAGAAGTAATTCTTCATCCTCTTCTTGAACTTCTCTAACAATTACCTCAACCTCGTTCCATCCCAACCTTTTGATTGATTCAAATCTTCTATTTCCACTGATTACTTGATTACGAGTATCAATAGTAAGGGGTTGTAGTAATCCAACTTCAGAAATACTTTCCATGAGTTCATCAATGGAAGATAAATCATAGATTTCTTTGTTCTTTGGATGGTGAGTAAGAGAGGATACTTTGACTTTCATAAATTAAAAGTAGCAAATTCTAAGATGGTAGGCAAGTAATCAGGAAATCAACTGTTTTACTTTTTCTTTCCAAATATCTTCTGGGAGTGTTCCCATTTCCTTTAACCTCAAAAGTGTTTTTAATTGTTCCTCAGTTTCTGAAGTGATTGATTTAGACTTCTTTTCCTTTTTTTGGTCAAGTTCTTGATTGAATAATCCATCATTTACTTTCATTATATCCTTATCCAAAACATTATAATACCCATCAAAAACCTTTTGAGTGGTATGACCTGTCATCTTCATAATACTTCTGATGGGTGTTCCTAATTCTATGTGTTCTCTAATGAATGTTCTTCTTCCAATATGTGAGGATACAATTGAATACAGTGGGATAAAACTTGTATTCTCTTCTTTACCATTTAAGTCCCAATCCCTAACTCTTACCCCTCTATCAAGACCAATATGCTTACAGATTTCTTTTATGTAACTGTTGTATTTCTGATTGGAGATTGCATTTCCAAACTTTGTTCTTGGAAAAAGGTAGTTATGTGCGTTTTTATTCTTGGAATACTTCTTCCATATCTCAAAAGTCATTCTGTTTATCCTAACTCGAACTGGTTCCTTTTGGATTTTTATCTTTTCCATGAAAAATGAAAAATACCCTAATCTTTTATCGTTGATTTCTTCTGTATCATAATCAAAATCTCCTATCTTCATTTTAACCATATCTCCAAACCTACACCCTACGTTACAGAGAAAAATCAACATGTCTTTATACACCTCGAAAGATGTGTAAGTTGAAGACCATCTTTTATTTTCAGAATCAATCCAAGAATCATCAATATAAGTTATCCTCCTCTCCTTTTGAAGTACTTCTGTATGATTTGGGTTTTGAATAGAGTATTTATCATAATTGTATAAGTTGAGGACCTCATCTCTTTTAAAAAAGATTACTTCCCCTCCACCATCACTAAGTACAATACCATCTGGTTTCCTTATACTAAAGTTGGTTCCATATTTCTCATTACTCCAATTTGAAAATCTTGTAAGAGCTTTCATTCTTTTTCTAATAGTAGAGGGTCTTAATCCTTTTCTATCATAACTCCATCTACAAAATCCATATACCCAATCACTATCCAGGTCTTCTGGAAATAAAAGTATGTTGTTTTTCGTTTGATATTCAGAAGCATATTCTCTAACCTGTTTAATACTTGTGTTCGTGCTTCTTTTAGTTGAGGTTCTGTTATTGTATGAAGTTGAATTTATCCATTTTTCATATTCCGTAATCATCGGAAGAAAATGAATCTCTTTTCTACTTATCACTTCTTTCTCTCTTTTATCCTTTCTTAAATAACTTCTAACTAACTCTACAAGGGGATCTTTATCTTGTTTTTTGATGGTAAGTACTATTCCATTGATTTCATCAAGTTTATTCTTAATCAGTAAATTTTTATCTCGATAATCTTTATCTGAGGATTTTATTGGGTCTTTAGATGTTTTCTTCCTCCAATTATCATCCCAGTCTTTTATTTGACAAACAACACCGGTACTTACCTTTGTTCTCATACCCTTGTAATAATAGTCAATAATAACAGGTGCAGAATCCTTTTGATTCAAATGATTCTTGTTATTTTTAAAGTCTAATCTGTAATAAAGTCCCATCAATCAGTTAATTAACATTCACTAATGTACGAAAAAAACCTGATATATGGTACCCTATATGGTACCCTATAGGTGGTTTTGATGAAAAAGAAAACCCCAACTACTTGTTTAATAAGCAATTAGGGTTTCTTGGGTGTGGTCCCACCTGGGCTCGAACCAGGGACCAACTGATTATGAGTCAGCCTTTTTAGATTTCAATTGGCACACCCTTATTATATAAAATTGCAGGTAGTTTTTTTATGTATGCTTGTTTTCTAAGAGCATTCCATATTTTTTTAACTTCAAATTCTATTAATACATTAAGATGCGCCTCATCAACCAATTCGATCATGTCTTCCCATTCCCAATTTTGATAGTGTTTTTTGATCGTTCGGTCTTGGTGACCAAGAAGACGATATCGAATCTCTGTCGAAACATTTAGCTTTAATGCATAGGTTTCAAAAGTCTTTCTCGCAACTTTAAAAGGAAAGCCAACGACCTTTCTTGATCTTTTGGTGTAAACATCCCAAACATTACGATGATCTTTTTCTTCATATTCAAAAAATTGAAGAAAGCGCCACTCACTTGGATAAGCTTTTGGATTCCCACGATGCGTATAATAAATAGAAGCTTTTAGAGCATTGAATATTTCATCCAACGGTTTACAGGAAATCAAAATATTCATCAACTCACCCGTTTTACTTCTTCTATGTTTAACGTATCTTTTTGATTCTGTTTCACAATCAATGATTTGTTCATGCTGGTGCATTTGATCAAAATCTCGGGGATAAAGACCTCGCATCGAGAACATCAACAACCAGAATGCAAAGGTCTGATAATCGTATATGTCATTTACGTTTTTTACATTCTCAAGTAATTCAGCTGAGGTTGCTGTTTCAATAATGTTATCTGTTTTTTTAACACGCCATTTTGCTTTCTTTTTAAATGGCTCACCGATCAATTTTCGTTCATAAGCTTCATTAACAATCACACCGATATGCTTGAGGTAGGTTTCGATAGAACTCCCAGAAAGGTTGTTTCGTTTCCATAATCCTACAGCTTTATCAATTTTCGAGAAGTTGAGGTCATTAAAGCTTACAGATTTGTGTCCTAAAACCTTCATAAAGGCTAATAGAGAGTATTTGTAGGAGTTAAACGAGGTAAGCTTCATTTTGGGTTTAAAAACATCCTCAATAAAGCCCATGACGTCTGCTTTAGAGTCTCCTCCACTCATTCGTGCACAGAGCTCCTCCCATTCATAAGCACCAGACTCAAATAGCACCCATCCTTCCTTTGCCTTGGAAATAAATGCATTAAGTTTTCGATTGATTTGTGCTGCACCAACACTTTGCTTTTTTACTTGGTAGGTGCGTGCGTTCCAATCCTCTTTTTTGATTAAGAGTCCAATGTTTTTTTTAAATACTTTTTCTTGTGAAGTGATTTTAATGAATAGGGGAGATCGGCCGTCTTTATTTTTACCAGATTTTATGTAAATACCAAATCCCATGAATTAAATATAATAAAAAATATGTTGGGGTACAGAATGGGGCACAACCTAGGGTACAAAAAATGGTATAATTAATCCTATTTTGATTATATTTTAATAATAATTGAACTAAATATCAGTATTTTATCAATTTTACTAAATTAAGAACTTAACTGGCAGTCAAGAGGTCGTGGGTTCGACTCCCATCTTCTCCACACTGTGAACTAAGCACCTACACTAATATTGTAGGTGCTTTTTTATTTTTAGGGTAATATAAAGGGTAATAATTTAAACTAGCCCAAGGGAGCTACTCTACCCTTTAAATAACCATCTAAGACATATTACACTGCTTTCTTTACGAGTGATGATTCTCCAAGTGACTTATTTAAGAGGATTTGAAATACCAGAACTCACCAAAGATGATATGCCAAGAAACAGACTAAATTTGTTTAATACTTATTTAGGGTAGTACACCTCCTTGTTATGAAGATGAGCCTCGACCTTTTGTTTGCTGTAGTACAATTCAAAAAACGTGTCATTTGCCCAATCTTTGTATAAATTTCTATAAAAAAGACTGTTTGGATTACCAGATTGTCCTGGAGAATTTGTTGCTTTAGAATTGTCCCAATCTTTGGTGTCTATAACAACTCTAAAACTAGCGCCAGAAGATTGACTTAAATTAGAGCCTGAGGAGCCAGGGGTATATGCGTTTCCTCCTCTAGGATAGGTTTTGAAACTTACTAGATCATAAATAGAGTCGTTCACAACACTTTCAAGTGGATGTTTCATCTTTATATGCTTGTAATCTTTTTGCCCATAAATCCATTGATTTACATCATTCCCAAACCTTAATTCAAGATCTTTTGTAGAAGAAATAAAGGTGCGTTTAAGAAAGTTATCCCTCTCCGTATCACTAAGATTATTTAGATTCTTAATTATCTTAAACAGTTGAATTCGCAACAATCCCTTTATATTTTTCGGAACATAAATTTTATTAAACTCCCGAACAATGGCTCTCTCCCAATTCACATAAATTGTAGATTCAACAGATTCTGCAGTGAGCTTATTATTCCAGGAGAGGAGCATCTCAAAATATTTTTTGTTTTTTGAATCCAATTCTATATCACCCAATATTCTTATCAACTTTTCTGCCGGCAATGAATGATAATCAACCTGTAGGTCCATCATATCTTGCATCGTAAATTTATAGGCTGAGTCTTTAGAAAGAACACTGTTTACACGATCTCCTCTGTAGGGATCTGACCATGAAAACCCAATAGCATTCCAGTTTTCATATGATTCTGGTGTTACGTTCTGGTTTGCTGATGCAAAATATCCCTGTTTAGGATTAAACACATTTGGTTTTTCAGAAATGGGAAGATATCCGTCCCACTCATAATTTCCATCGCCCATTACAGGAACCATACCGCTGTGTGTATTTCTAATGGGAGCTATACCTACTGCCTGCCACCCAATATTTCCTTCTTTATCTGCCCACACCATATTTTCTCCAGGAATATGACTGTAACTACATGCTTCTCTAAATTCCTCCCATGATTGGGATTGATTCATCCTCAGAGATGCGAGATATGGCGAACCTCCTACCTCTAACCAACCACATTTTACTGCATACGCTCTGTTTCTTTTTTCATCGACAAACGAAACAGGGCCATGAATAGAGTATTTCAAAACTACTTCATGATTTTCTTTCCCCTTAACAGGAATTGATTCTTTAATTTCCTTAAAACTCAACCATTGTCCTTTATGCCAGTATTGATTTGAATCTTTGGGGTTTATTTCATAAACATACAAGTCTTCTGCATCGGTTCTAAAGACTGTTAAGCCCCATGCTCCAAATCCATTATGACCAATTGAAATTCCAGGAATTTCTGGCTCTCCACCACCAATTACATTCCACCCTGGCGCAACTAAATGAGTAATATACCTTAATGATGGAGCCACAATACTCCTGTGTGGATCATTCGCTAATATAGGAAATCCATTAGATGATTTTTCTCCTGATATAGCCCAATTATTACTCCCTATACTAAACTCATCTTCACGATCTTCTATCTTTTCTGAAAATGAAATTGCAAGGACATCTTTTTTTCTAAACTTATCTTGTATGTACTCTTTTTTGAATTCTATTGGTTTTCTAAAAGCATTATATAAACCTAATATATCCTGATCTAAATCTTCTTTTCTGATTTTTTTATCAAGTTTCAGAGATGGGTCTTTTGGGTGAAGCCATAACAAATCTTTTACCTTATCCGCACCAATTCTAGACACTGCCCTACCAATATTTAATTCTTGACCAATATTGCCTAAAAGCCCCTGGTGTCTTGATATTACGTCTTCTGGCATCCAAAATTCAGGCTGTATGTTTAATAATGTAAATTCTATGGGGAGTTTGTCGGGTTGGTTTTTTACTTCTTGAATGTACGCATTAACTCCTTGGGTATAGGAGGTGATAATTTCATAACCATCTTCATGATAGTGATTCAATTCATCTTCGATATTTCCTCTAAACTTAAAGAGTCTAGTTCCAATGTCTCTATCTAGTTCACTTTCTCCAAAAATTTCAGAGACGGTTCCCGTTGCCTGCCTTCTCCAAATTTCAAATTGAAAAAGCCTGTCTTTAGCCGCTAAATATCCTTGCATAAAAAAAAGATCACTTTGATTATTGGCATAAATATGATTAATACCATGTTGGTCTCTTATTACCTCGACCTCCTCGTTTAATTGAAGTTGTTTTTTTGAAGTACAGGAATATAGAAACAACAAAAGAATAACCGTAAAAAAGAATATAATTTGTTTATTGCCAGAACGGTTCAATAAAACGGGTAAATGAAAATGCTTTTTATAATACATAAGATTTCATAATTAATTTTCCAACTGGGGTCATCATAACGACCTATTTATCAATACAATGTACAAAACTGTTTTTAAAGCTTGGCTTTATTGTCTGAGTGGAAACAGATTCAGTAGCTTTGGTTATAATTAAAATTCAATAAAACAGACTATATGTTCGGAATATTTAAAAAGAAAACGGAAGTAGAAAAGCTACAAAGTAAATATAAAGCCTTGTTGAAGGAGGCGTATGACTTATCAAAAATTAATAGAAGTAAGAGTGATCAAAAAACGTTTGAAGCGGAGGAGGTTTATAAACAAATAGAGTTACTAAACAAAAAAAAATAAACCCTACATAAAGATTTTTCCAGATGCCTATTGCTATTTCAATTTTCGCAATGTCTTTTTTGTTATTGATAAAAAAAATGTAGGACTAATAATGTCGCGATTACCCCCCACAAAAAAGCAGACAGAGCAAACCCAAACAAGCCTAATTTTTTAAGCAACCAAAAATTAATTTTGAATCTTAGAGGTATGGCCCTGTCAAACCACTTTTTTTTAAACGTTACTACATCAGTTTTCATCCTATTGATCTTTATATGGTTAAATGTAGTGAAAACATACAAGCCCAAAACCATCCAATAAAAAAGGCTATTTAATAAACACAAAAAGGCAACATTATTTGTTGCCGCTTATTCGATTCCTCTAACAATATCCTTATTTGCGGAACATAAGTATGTAACAGTTTTTTTATACCTTGTAGATGTAATCCTAAAATCTGGTGCTATGAAATTTTTTTTAAGTGTTCTTTTCGTGTTGGTTGGTTTAACTTCATGCAATCAAGAAAGTGAATGGATCTATCTGTTCGATGGCGAAACAACCAATGGATGGCGTGGGTATAATGCGGAAGTTATGCCTCCCGGGTGGACTGCTACCGAGGGCACTTTAACCTTTAACACAGAAAACAGATTGGAGTCTGAATATATAGGAGGAAGAGACATCATCTATGAAAATGAGGAGTTCGAAAATTTTGAATTTTATGTTGAATGGAAACTGGGAGAAGGAGGTAATAGCGGCATTTTGTATCATGTTAAAGAAGGATATAATGCACCTTATGAAGCCTCTCCAGAATACCAATTGATAGATGATTTGAAGTGGGGAGAAATCAATAATGCCACCCTTGACAATTGGCAAAAAACTGCTGCGGATTACGGTATGTATGAAGCAGATCAAAACCTCGTTATAATAAAACCCTCTGGCGAATGGAATACCACCAGAATAATTTTTACTCCATCAAAAGTTGAGCATTGGCTTAATGGAAAGCTCGTGGTTTCATTTGTTCCTTGGTCTGATGATTGGAACAAAAGGAAATCGAGTGGTAAGTGGAAAGATTTTCCTGATTATGGGAAACACAAAAAGGGGTTTATTGCCCTTCAGGATCATGACAGCCCTTTATCATTTAGAGAAATTAAAATAAGGAAACTATGAACAAAAGAGATTTTTTAAAATCAGCAGCTACATTAGCTTCTACTGCTTTTATTCCTTCGGTCGGTTGGGCTTTTCCAAAAGGCAAAAAACTAAGAACAGCTCATATCGGGGTTGGCGGAATGGGAAGAGAAGATTTAAATGCATTCGCTTCACACAAATCAGTTGATATAGTTGCCTTGTGTGATGTAGATTCGAATGCCTTAGACTTTGCAAAGTCAAAGCATCCTAACGCCAAAACTTTTTCCGATTACCGAATATTGCTTAAAACCATGGCAGATCAAATAGATGCAGTTATCGTATCTACACCAGATCACACACATGCACCCGCATCTCTTATGGCGATGGATTTGAACAAAGCAGTATACTGCCAAAAACCGCTTACTCATTCCATATCTGAAGCTCGCCAAATGGCGCAAATGGCTCTCAAAAAGAATTTGGTTACTCAAATGGGAATACAAGTTCATTCTTTTTATGATTATAAATTAGCAACGTTATTAATTCAATCTGGCATCATCGGAAAAGTAAACTGTGTCCGCGCATGGTCTCCGAAAAACTGGGGATACGATGGTACACCTCCCAAAAAAGTCGCTCCAGTTCCTGCAAACCTAGACTGGAATT
>Ga0209632_10004027_pt1 | contig 13194 bp, 10 predicted proteins | sample COG_10_FD_184754 | JGI IMG/M metagenome (GOLD analysis project Ga0209632, IMG submission 184754) | Pelagic Microbial community sample from North Sea - COGITO 998_met_10 (SPAdes) (version 2) | ecosystem: Environmental > Aquatic > Marine > Neritic zone/Coastal water | place: Helgoland, sampling...
TATTCAATGGTTATTTGGGCTGGTTCTCTGGGAATATTGCAGAGCTTGATCCCACTTCAACATTCAAAAAAGCCAATTTCATTTCTAATATGGTTGGAGGTCCTGATGCATTATTTACTGAACTTGAGAATGCGATTACCAATGAGGAAATGCAATGGGCACTAGAATTATCAGATCTTTTATTAGCAATGGACCATCGTTCCACAGAAGTAACCCAATATAGGTCTAAAGCAGCCTTTTATCTTGGGACCATGGCTTCGAATCCAAATAAAAGAAATTATTTTTTAAGTGAAGCTCAAAGGCTAATAGGCAGCCAAGAGACAGCAAATATTATTCCACCTGAAGCCTCTATGCTTGATCAGATTCCGATTGAGATGTTCTTTGATGTTCTCAGGGTAAATTTGAACCCAGCAAAGGTCGATCCGAGCAATATTATCACTGCTTGTTTTGAATTCTCATCTGGCTTGACCAAAGCTATGATTTTAAGAAATCAGATTCTTCAAATTAAAAATGATTTGCCTATTAATTGCTCTATTAATATTAAAACCAGCCAACAAACTTTGAAACAAGTTTTAGCAGGAATTAAAAATCCAATTATGGAAATTGCTAATGGCAATTTGATTGTAGATAAGGATGTAGAGTTCCTTAAGCTACTTACTTCGTTTAGGCCTTAGTTGGTATATCTTTGAATGCCAAGCCTTTGTCAGCTCTTGGATCCTGAGGCAAGCCTAAAACTCTTTCAGCAATTACATTTCTAAGAATTTCATCTGTTCCACCAGCAATCCTCAGACCAGGAGCGCCTAACCAAGCCCCTTGAAATGAACTTACCCCATCATTCTCATCAATAAGCATGCCAGCCATATCCCCAGAATCAATGCCAAAGTTACCAATTGCTTGAAGCTTATTTGCGCTAACTATTTTTGTGATGGATGCTTCTGGACCAGGGGCCTCTCCTTTTGAAAGTGCAGATATTGTTCTGAATTTTGTATATTTAAGACCATTTGCTTCACAAAACCAATCAGCAAGCTTTTCTCTTACTGAGTTATTTTTGATCAAGGCTTCTCCAGCATCATCCTTAGTTTTAGAGAGAATTAATGCTTCTTCAATATCAGAACCTCTCGCGTCTCCAACAGCCAATCTTTCATTCATTAGCGTGGTGATAGCAACTTTCCAACCATCCCCAATTTCACCAAGGCGCTGAGAATCAGGAATTCGAACATCATCAAAATAAACCTCATTAAATCCTGAGCCACTTCCTGCTTGCCCAGTAATTTGTTTAATAGGTTTGACAGTTATCCCAGGTGATTTCATGTCAACAAAAAAGAATGTAAGCCCCTTATGCTTTGCTAAGTCGGGGTCGTGACGGACAACCAAGATACCAAAATCAGAATAATGTGCGCCTGAAGTCCAAACTTTTTGCCCATTGATTATCCAGTCATCTCCATCTTTTTCAGCCTTACTTCTTAAACCAGCAACATCAGATCCAGCAGCAGGCTCAGAAAAGAGCTGACACCAAATTTCTTTTCCTTCAGCCATAGGTGCAAGATATCTATCTTTTTGCTCATCGGATGCATATTGCATCATCACTGGGCCGCACATGCCAAGACCAATTTCAAATATACCACCTGGCACATTGAACTTAGCTTCTTCTTGTCCCCAAATGATTCTTTCGATAGGCGAGGCTTCTATGCCTCCGTACTCTTTTGGCCAATGAAGCATTGCCCAGCCGGCTTCATATTTTTTTTGCTGCCAAGCTTTAGCAACTTTAAGATGATCTTCTAAGGAGGAATCGCCATGACCACTGCTCTTGCTTTCTTTCAGCTCAGCATTGGCCTCTAACCACTCTCTGCATTTTGCTCTAAATTTGGCTTGTTCTGGTGTGTCGTTAAAATCCATAATTTACCCCTTTGCTAAAGTGTTTGTTTTTTCTAGGTTAGTAACTAATTTTTCTTTCCATGTTGCTTCAGATCCAAGCAAAACTGAAAGAACTTTTGATCGTTTGTAAAATAGATGACAGTCATATTCCCACGTAAAACCATTACCGCCATGGGTTTGTATATTTTCTTTTGAACATAATTGAAAAGCTTTGGTGGCACTCACTCTCGCAGTGGCTGCAGCCAGAGGCAGCTCGGCAGACTCTGAAGATAATGCCCATGCTCCATAATAGCAATTTGATTTAGCTAGGGTGACCGCAATATACATATCAGCAAGTTTGTGCTTTATAGCTTGGTATGATCCAATTTGCCTTCCAAAGGCAAATCGCTCCATTGAATATGCTTTGGCCATATCCAGCGAAGCTTGTGACCCTCCAACTTGTTCAAATGCAAATAAAACAGCTGCTTGATCTAGCAGATGTTGAATATATGTCCAACCTTGATTTATCTCACCAATTAGCTTGGACGGAGTGTCTTTGAATTCAACCTGAAAAAAAGCCCGTGAGGTGTCGATATTTTTTTGCTGAGTTACAGTTACAGAGGCATCACTAAGGTCCACCAATCTTAAATCAGATCCAGTGCTAGATTTGACAACTACAATCATATGAGAGGCCATTCCAGCATCTGGAACAGCAATTTTTATGCCATTAATTTTTTCCGATGTTACTGAAACAGTCAGATTAGATTCTGTTGCCGGATGCATATCTTCGGCAATACCATAGGTACCGACGACCTCGCCAGAGACTAGTTTTGGCAATAAGTCAGATTTAATCTCCTCACTGCCAAATTTTATAATTGCTTCGGTGAAAAAATAAACGGATGAAGAGAAGGGGACTGGCGCGAGCGATCTGCCAAGCTCTTCAGCAATTACACAAAGCTCTAAATGTCCTAAACCTAGGCCCTCGTATGCTTCAGGAACCCTAATTCCAGTCCAGCCAAGCTCAACAATTTTTTTCCAAAGGTCTTTGTCACCCTCCAGAGAGTTGTCCATGACTTTTCGTGCGTTTGTAAGACCGCCTTCTTTATCGAAGAATTTTTTAGCTTCATCTTGTAAAAATTTTTGGTCGTTTGAGAAATCTAAATTCATATTATTGTTATATAGTTTTAAGTTAAGGCTTATAATTCAATGCCATATTAGAACATATAATTTAATACAATTTAAGAAACAAACTTGCATTACTTATGACCATGAAAATCTCAGCAACAAAAAATGGAGACTCTCATATCAATAAAAGTTCTAGCGGTCTTTTCCTTGGGATAGTATTTGTTTTATTGTTGATTGGAATCCTTGCTCTGTCTTTATGGGTCAGTGAGCTTTCCAAGGCCTCTGATAGCATTAACTCTAGAGTAGAATCAAGACTCTCAATTTTAGAAGAACAACTTCAATTGGCTGACTCAACTTCAACTGAATTTTTATCCGATATTAATACTCAACTTCAATTTCTTGATAAGGAGATTAGAAAATTATGGGATTTAAGCAATAAACGTAATAAAGTTAATATTGCAAAGCTTACGCAGGATATTAGCAAGCATGCCGCTGCTCTTAAAGAGATAGCTGCCACACAAACAAACGATCAAACCAATATAAACTCTATTAAAAATGAATCGCAAAAACTTAGATCTTTGATTGATGAGCTTTCACAAGCAAACAAAGAAAACCTCAATGCTCAAAATAAAATTGCAGAATTAAACAAGAGTATATTGCTGCTCGAGGAAACTGTTCAAGCATTTGATGCTTACAGAAGACAAAATAATGAGATGCTTCAAGAGATGCAATTAAAAATTTCGAGAATCGAAACCGCAGCATCTCCATAAAATTATTTTTTTACTTTTAAGTAAAAAGTTTGGGGTTTTTTTAAAAAACAGGTATATTTTTACTAAACATTCTTCACATTGGAGGGGGAAACCATGAAGAGACTATTAAGCATACTAACGATTGCTGCTTTTGTAGCAACGCCTAGCATTTCCATGGCTCAAAATTCTGAGCTTGTTCTTGAAGAAGTTGTCGTAACAGCTACTAAAAAAGAAGAAAATGTTCAAGATATTGCCCAGACTGTTAATGCGGTCACCGGCGGTACACTGGATGATTATCAAATCAGAGATCTGAGTGAATTAGCTCAGGTTGTATCTGGTGTTGAGTTCACTCAAATTGATCCCAGAAGATCTACCATCATTATGCGTGGTCAAAAAATGGATCCAGATGGTGGAAATGATCAGCCCATTCAAGGGTACATTGATGAAGTACCACTTCGAGCTGGTGAAATGTTCCTTCAAATGTATGACACTGAGCGTGTTGAAATTCTAAAAGGTGCCCAAGGCACCCTGCAAGGAGTTGTTAGCACAGGTGGTGCGGTTCAAATTTATACTCGATCAGCTCAAGTAGGTAGCAATGAGAGAAATGGCTATGTAAAAACAACATGGGCAGACAACATGACTTCAATCTTAGAAGCCGCTAGTGATCTGCATCTTTCAGACACTTTATCGATGAGAGTTGCTGGTGTCATGAATAACAATGATGGTAAAGAAGTTAGAAATATAAGAACTAATGTCAACGAATCTCATAGTTATGATTCAGGTAGAATCAGCCTTTCCTGGGAGCCTTCAGACGCTCTATCGGTAAGATTTAAATATCAAAACATGGAAACAAATTCTATTTATCCTCAACCAGTTGCAGGAACTAATGGAGCCTTCCCATTTGATGCATTTAAGTTTGTTACAGGGTTTTCTAACCCATTTTTCCCACCAGTTTCAGTTGATTATGCCGGTGCTGCAAATGCTTGGGTTTCAACCATTGGTGCATTAGCTGGTTCAGCAGCTGCAGGACAGTTAGCATTCTTACACAGGCCAAGTTATGCAGATATTCCTGCTGATGGTCTAAAACCAGAGGATGGTACTGCTTTGCATTACCAAAATCCAAGACAAAATACGAGTGCTGAAATTCACAACTTAATGATTGACTATGACATGGGAAGCCATGCACTAGCTATTCGATACTCAGATTCTGAAAGTGATTCAATGGGCTTAATTGATAGAGACTACGCAGGAGCTTATACATATGGTTACCCGCAAGAAGTTAGAACAAACACAGGCATTGAAACAATTGAGATGAGAATTTCTAATCAAGATAATGACACGCTTGAATATACGGTTGGATTTTTCTCCAGAGATTCTCAAACATACACTGATGCAGATTTAGATGTATCAATGGATAATTATGAGGTTGCTCCTCATATCTTCAAGCCGCTTGTTGGATTTGAATACAAAACACCTAATCAAGCCTGTCTAGCTGAAAGGGCAAGTCCAGGTTTGTTTGCCGCCAAGCCAAACGTCATAACATGTATGGGTATTCCCCTAGACAACAAAACCGAAGCATGGTTTGCCAACTTCAAATACAATTTGTCTGAGAAAACATTTATTCAATTTGGTATCAGAGAGCAAGAAATGACTGGTTACAGAGCTCAAAATCTATACTTGCCAGTTACCGCACTTGTGACTGCAGCAGTGGGTGGCGGATTAACTATTCCAAGAATCCCAGCTAACTTGCAAAAATCCGACAATGAATCAACCACAGGTGGATTTAAAATTGGCCATTACTTAAATGATGATGTTTTGCTCTATGTTTCAACAGAAAGTGGTTACAGAAGTCCTGGTGCTACGATTTCTCCAGTAGCAATCAATCCATCGCTTATTACTTTTGAAGAAGAAGAAAGTGACATGACTGAGATTGGTATGAAAGGAACATTCATGGACGGTAGATTAAGATTAAATGCCGCTTACTATGATTATTCTTTTGATGGATATCAAACAAAGTGGGATAACGTTTCTGCAAGAGTATATAGTGCAGCCGGTCCTGGGGTTGTCCAGCAGGTTCAAGGTGGAATCTTTAATAACAATGATGCCTCTATATCAGGTATTGACCTTGAGTATGCTTATGTTGTTAACGCTGACCTTACTTTAGGCGGAAGCTTTACTTCTACTGACAGTGAGTATGATGCAGGCTCAATTGGCTATGCCAATGATCCTTCATATGCTGGTATGACTGCTGCAACAAGAGATGTGAGTGGACAGAGAGTGAATGATGATGCTGAGTCATCTTTTACCTTTTACTTAGATCACACTGTTCCAGCATATTGGGGCGGTGAGAGATATACACGCTACAACGTAAGCTGGAGAGATGAGCGAACTAGCGCCATTAATCCAGAGCTGAAAATTAAAGCTCTTTATTTAGCAAATATTATTCTTGGTTGGAGATCCTCTGATGGTGTATGGGATGCAAGTTTCTTTGTAAAGAACATCACCGACGATGTTGATCTTTCTCATATTCAAGCTTACTACTCAGACTATCACTTACCTGGCGGTGGAAGCTTGCCATCTAAGTTTTATGCAGCCAATACCAACATGGGAAGACAGCTAGGAGCCCAGCTCGTATATAACTTCTAAGAAGTTGGTCTAATATAACTTTTTTAAAACGGCAACTTAGGTTGCCGTTTTTTTTAGATACTCTCTTAACATGCAAAAAATATTTTTATTCCTCGCAATAAGTTCTAATTTTTTATTTGCAAACCCAAGCTCGGCTTATCCAAATGAAGATAGGGAACCTTGCGATGTATATGTTCCAAATAAAATGCCTTTATTTGGTGATTTGCATGTTCATACCGCTTTATCGCTTGATGCTAACACTCAAGGAACATTAAATAGTCCAGATGATGCTTATAGATACGCTAAAGGACAAAAGCTTTACTTACAGCCCTACAACGAAGATAGAACAAGCTCAAGAATTTCAAAATTAAATCAGCCATTAGATTTTGCAGCTGTAACAGATCATGCAGAACTTCTTGGGGAAGTGAGGTTGTGTTTAGATCCACTAAGCAAAAAATATAATGGTTTGCAATGCAGGGCATATAGAAACTTTCCTAAACTTTCTTATTTTTATATGAACGCAAAAGCTAGTATGCGCAATCCCTTAGAAATGTGCGGAGACTCCAGAGAAATCTGTCTCGAGGCTGCCGAGAAACCATGGCAGGAAATCCTTGAGGCAGCAGAAGCGCATTATGACAGAACCAAAACTTGCAAATTTTCTACCTTTGTAGGTTATGAGTGGACTGGTGCAGCATATTCAGGAAATAATCTGCATAGAAATATCATATTTGAAAGTTCTAATGTTCCCTATCAACCAATAAGTTTTTATGAAGCCCCTACCCGAGCAGAGTTATGGGAGCAGCTCGATCAAGAATGCTCCAAGGATTGTAATTATATGGTGATCCCCCATAACTCAAATCTTTCGAATGGATTTATGTTTGACAAACCAAATCAAGATGAGATGTATCTTCAAAATATAAGAGAGCCGTTGGTTGAGATTTTTCAACACAAGGGTAGCTCAGAATGTGCAATAGATCCCAATGATCCTTTATGTAGTTTTGAGCAATTACCCTACAAAGATTTTAAGTCAAAATTTAGCAAAAATTTCTCCGTCTCTCCATCATCTAGCTTTGTTCGAGATGCATTAAATCAAGGACTGCTTATGCAGAAAAAAGACAACATCAATCCTTTCAAGTTTGGATTTATTGGTAGCACAGACACTCACCTAGGAACTCCTGGATCAGTTGATGAGAATATTTTTCAAGGCCATGGTGGCGCTGGAAAATCTTTTAGAACATCTATTCCAGAAGGCTTGCCAGATGATATTGAATTTAATCCAGGCGGTCTAGCTGTTGTTTGGGCTGAAGAAAATAGTAGAACATCTATTTTTAATGCACTAAAGCGAAAAGAAGTTTACGGAACCTCAGGACCAAGATTTTTAGTTAGATTTTTTTTGGGTGAGAATCTAGATGACGATCTTTGCACCCATTCAGATGCCATCTCAAACGCTTATAAAAATGGTGTTCCTATGGGCGAGACATCTCAAGCGAATCTCCTCAAAAGAGCTAGATTATTTATTTCTGCTTCAGCAGACACATCATTAAAAGATCAATACATTGAAAAATTACAGGTGATTAAAGGCACGCTTATTGACGGTGAAGTCATTACTTCAGTTCATGATGTGATGACTCATGAGTCCACTGATCTTGATTTGAATTCTTGCCAAGTAGTTGGCACTGGCATGCGTTCTATGTGTGTTGTCTGGGATGATCCAAGCTTTATTCAAGGCGATGAAGCCTACTACTACGCTAGAGTCATTGCCAATAAATCTTGTCGTTGGTCACATCATCTATGTTTAAAAAATCCTGAGTACTGTGAAAACAGTAATTTAGATGTTCCAAATTTTATACAAGAAAGGGCATGGACATCTCCTATATGGCTAGAAAACTCTTCAGATATTTGACATCGCCCAAAGAATTATGTTCCATTAGGGTATGAATAAATTAGCGCTACAATTATTTTTAGTCTTAGCTTTTATTCCTATAGCCATTTTATTAAGCTCAATAATCATCACGCTGGCTCCGCTGTATTGTTGGGGTCTTGCAATCAATGCATATCGTTTTGGCAATACGAAAGAGTTATATTTTTGGTTGGCAATGGGTGTGGTAGCTTTTTTCTTAGCATTATTTGTCTTAGGAGTCTTGTAAATGTTGAAGGCATGCATCCTCTTTTCTGCTGCATGCTTATTTGCAATAGGCTGCTATGTAATGTTTAAACCCGATCTCAGCGATTTGGGGTTTATTCCCGTCCTTGCGACAAACCCTGAGACTGCTTCTGAGTTTAGATCATTGTTTGCAGGGTCATTTTTAGCATACGCATATCTTTTACTGCGGTTTGCATTTTCCTACAATTCAATATCGATAGCTATTAGCATTGCCTACATAATGGGTTTCATAGCTTTTGGCCGAGTCGTAAGTTTTTTTTATGAGGGCTTCAATTCTTTTGGGCTGATTGTATTCTTTGGCGAGATATTTTTAGCATCAATCCTTATTTTGGCCCATAAAAAAAGAAAAAATGAGATTCCTTATTTCTAACTCTTAGTGATTCAACAAAACTTCTTAACATTTCTCCATTCTGTAATATAATTCTTTTTCTTCTGGGGATGTGGTGGAACTGGTAGACACGCTTGGCTTAGAACCAAGTGCCGAAAGGCGTGGGGGTTCGACTCCCTCCATCCCTACCAAATTGGTGTATATTCAAGCCACCTTTGTTATTATTAACCTATGAAAAACTTATCAATTTTGCTTTTACCGCTTTTCTTTATATTTTCATGTGCTGAAAATAATTCCTACAATTCGAGGGTTCTCAATGCTGACACTGAAAATGAATCCTGGCTATTGCATGGCAGAACTTATGATGAGTCAAGATTTAGTCCACTTAATGATATTAACGACTCAAATGTTCATGAGCTTGGTCTTTCTTGGTCATTTGAAACAGGAACCAACAGAGGTCATGAAACCACACCTATCGTAGTTGATGGCATGATGTTTATAACTGCTCCTTGGAGTTTAGTTTTTGCATTGGATGCAAAAACAGGCAAAGAAATTTGGTCATTTGACCCTGAGGTTGATAAAGCTTGGGCAAGAAATGCTTGTTGTGATGTTGTGAATAGAGGTGTTGCTGTATGGGGAGATCAAGTAGTTTTTGCGACGATTGATGGTCGTTTAATATCCCTTGATAAAGCATCTGGAGCAGTGAACTGGGATGTTTTGACAATTGATAAATCAAAACCATACACAATCACAGGCGCACCAAGAATCATAGATGGGAAAATAATTATTGGAAATGGTGGCGGAGAGTTTGGAGTAAGAGGTTATATTTCTGCTTATGATGTCAAAGATGGCTCCATGTTATGGAGATTTTTTACTGTTCCTGGAAACCCTGATGAGCCTTTTGAATCTGAAGCATTAGCTAAAGCAGCAGATACTTGGTCAGGAGGCAAATGGTGGGAAGTAGGCGGAGGAGGAACAGTCTGGGACTCTATGGCCTATGACCCTGAATTAAATCTCTTGTATATAGGTACTGGCAATGGTTCACCCTGGAACAGATACGTACGCAGTCCAGGCGGTGGTGATAATTTATATCTTTCATCTATCGTTGCAATTAATCCAGATAATGGGGAATATGTTTGGCACTATCAAACTACTCCAGGAGATACCTGGGATTATACTGCCACCCAGCATATGATCCTTGCCAATATTGAAATTGATGGCGAGCAAAGAAAAGTCATTATGCAGGCTCCTAAAAACGGTTTTTTCTATGTAATCGATAGAACATCTGGTGAGTTTATTTCAGCAAATAATTTTGTTCCAATGAATTGGGCTTCTCACGTTGATCCTGAAACTGGAAGGCCGGTAGAGATTAAAGAGACTAATCATGAATTGCAACCAGCGCTAACCACGCCTGGACCACTAGGTGGTCACAATTGGCATCCAATGTCTTATAGCCCGAAAACTGGTTTGGTATATATTCCAGCCCAAGAGACAATATTTATCTACTCCACAGACACTGAATTTAAATACAATCCAAATACATGGAATTTAGCCAATCAGATAGAAATGAGCTATCTTCCAAAAGATCCTGATGAGTTAGCTATGGTTGATGCAGCAACGGTTGGATATTTATTGGCATGGGATCCTAAAGAACAAAAAGAAGTTTGGCGAGCTCAGTACAAAAGACCATGGAGCGGAGGCGTTCTTTCAACTGATGGAAATCTAGTTTTTCAAGGAACATCAGATGGAAGATTTGTAGCATATGCTGCAGATTCCGGTGAATTGCTCTGGAGCGTTGATACTGGGCAAGGGATTGTGGCACCTCCAATAACCTACAAGATTGACGGCAAACAATACATCGCAGTTCAAGTTGGTTATGGCGGAGCCTATGCGCTTACTGGCGGGCTAGAATCACCAAATGAAAATCCCTCTAGAGATGGCAGGATGATGATTTTTGAAATTGGTGGAACTCAACTTGAGAAGCCAGTTGCAACAATAGCTCAATTAAATCCTACTATTTTTGAATTAAATTCAGATGCCTTGGTAGTTGCCCGAGGTGAGTATGAGTACCATGAACATTGTCAATTTTGCCATGGAGCAGGTGTTATTGGTGGGGGAGTATTGCCTGACTTAAGGATGCTGGATGCACAAGGCCACGCTTCATTTTTAGGAAGTGTATTGGGTGGAATTCATGGAAGCGGTATGGCTTCATTTAAAGATGTTTTAAATGTAGAGCAGGCTCAACAAATTCATGAATACATAAAACATCAAACCGTTTTAACAGGCTTAGCAAGCGCAGCAGAACAATAAAAATCATCATTTCTACTTCATGGTTTATAATGAACCATGGATAATAAATACGATATAGCCAAAGACTGGCTACCTAGATACACAGGAATGCCTGTGGATGACTTTGGTGATTACATTCTTCTAACTAATTTTCAGGACTATGTTGAGCAGTTTGCAAAGAGGTTTAATTCTGATGTGCAAGGTGAAAATCGACCGATGTCCTCCTGCACTAATAATGAGGGTTTAAGCATTATTAATTTTGGCATAGGCTCACCCAATGCGGCAACAATTATGGATTTGCTGGTAGCAAGAAAACCAAAAGGCGTATTGTTTCTTGGAAAATGTGGCGGACTCAAAGATTCATCTGAAATTGGAAACCTTATCCTGCCTATAGCAGCTATTAGAGGGGATGGAACTTCCAATGATTATTTTCCTCCCGAGGTACCTGCTTTACCTTCTTTTAAATTACACAAGTTTGTTTCCGACAAAATATTAGATGCCGGTACTGATTATCGAACAGGAGTAATTTATACAACCAATAGAAGAGTTTGGGAGCATGATAAAACCTTTTTAAAGAAACTAAAAAAAACTACAGCTATTGGTATTGATATGGAAGTTGCCACAATATTTATAGTTGGTCATTATAACGAGATTCCTCGAGGAGCCTTGCTCTTAGTTTCAGATGTTCCTGTGACACCTGATGGGGTCAAAACTGAAAAATCAGATCAAGCAGTTACATCTAAATGGGCAAAGCAACACCTAGAGATAGGCATTCATGCAATGACAGATTTAAAAAATAGCAGAGACAAGATTAAGCATTTCCGCTATTAATTAAGTCTCAACAACAAATTCTTGTAAATAGTTAAAAATATCCTGAGTAGAAAGCTCTCGTGCTTTTCGCATGGTGTCATTTACATGCAAGTTGAGGACCTCACCTTTTGTGTCCATGATAAATATTCTTGGTATGCCTTCTTGAATATTTTTATCAAAAAAACTAAACAATTCAGTATTCATTTCATAGTTCCCTACATCTATATACAAAATATTCGCATTTCTTACAAGAAAGCTTTTCACGGTAGTAAGCTGGATTACGCCTTCTAACAACCTTGCATCAGGACACCAATTAGCTCCAAAAATTACAATGGGTTGTTTGTTTGATTTGATGGTTTTTTGAATGAATTCTTGAATTTCTAGAATAGAAGTTTTAATTCCCATATAGGGCTCAGGATGAGGGACTCCAGGACATTCATTTACATCTAAAATTATATTCATATCTTTTCAAGCCCGCTAAAAATTTAATATTTTAATATTTAAGTGTATTCTAATAGATTGATGGACGGGTTGATTAAATATTCATTAATACTTGTTGCTTTGTATACAACATTGAGAGTATTTATTGGTTTATTTTTTTATGATCAGTTACCAATCGCATTTCTTGCAACTGAGTTTAATCAAGATCAAATGGATGAATACAGAGCCAGAGTCTTGATTCCAGCTTTTCTTCTTACCTTGAATTATTTTATCTTTAGATATTTTTCTGGTAAAAATCCAACTTCACCACTGTGGCCGATTTATGTGATTGGTATCTCCCTTACAATTACTCACATCATTGGCTTTATAACTTTCCTGCCTTTATCCAAGGATCCTATTATAATGTTTTTCATATGTTTATTTATTTCTTTTATTGCAAGAGCAGGTCACAATAAAAGAAAGAACGAAATTTTTTAGGAAATACAATGATTTGGATTATTAGACTGTTTCTGATGGCTTATGCGGTTTTATATTTTGGTATAGGTGCTTGGGCAATTATAGATCCGGTCAAAGATGCCCTTGAACTTAGTTATGACATCCCTTCATTCATGGATGCAGTTGGATTAAAAGTTTCAGGAGAGATAGGTTACTCAGAAGTTGCGGGTTTGTATGGTGGCATCAATATGATTGTTGGGCTTTTGTGCCTGCTTGGTCTGTTTAGCAGGGGCATTGCAACATATGTGTTATCACTGCTTGCATTCTTAACTTTTAGTATTGCACTTGGTAGATATCTGTTTGCGCTAATTCCA
>Ga0209632_10004033_pt1 | contig 13175 bp, 9 predicted proteins | sample COG_10_FD_184754 | JGI IMG/M metagenome (GOLD analysis project Ga0209632, IMG submission 184754) | Pelagic Microbial community sample from North Sea - COGITO 998_met_10 (SPAdes) (version 2) | ecosystem: Environmental > Aquatic > Marine > Neritic zone/Coastal water | place: Helgoland, sampling...
ATTGATACGTTTTATCACTTGGGTTTTCAAGAGATGGTTCTAGCTTAGCATTCAGATGAGTAATACAGGATTCTGGGTTTAACGCATTTAAAAAATCTTTTTCACTATCAGGATTCTCTTTTGAAAAAAGACGATCATATAATCGAACCTCTGCATCAATAGACTCAGAAGCACTTACCCAATGGATCGTTCCTTTAACTTTCCTTCCGTCTGGAGCATTCCCTCCCTTTGTTTCAGGATCGTAAGTACAGTGTATTTCAATGACATTTCCTTCTTCATCTTTCACAACATCAACACATTTTATAAAATAGGCATAGCGAAGCCTTACTTCGCGCTCCAAACCTAGCCTAAAAAACTTTTTAGGAGGATCTTCCATAAAGTCAGATTTTTCAATATAGATCTCTTTCGAAAATGGAATTTTTCTAACTCCAGCCGTTGAATCTTCTGGATTGTTAATAGCATCTAGTTGTTCCATTTTAATTTCAGGATAGTTCATAATGATAACTTTTAACGGATCTAAAACGGCCATTACTCGCATCGCTTTTTTATTTAATTCGTCTCTCAATGAATTTTCCAAGCGAACAACATCAATCGTAGAATCTCGCTTAGTAATTCCAAGATCATTAACAAAATTTTTGATCGACTTAGAAGTATATCCTCTTCGGCGTAAGCCCGAAATAGTAGGCATCCTAGGATCATCCCATCCATCAACATGGGCACCATCAACGAGCATTTTCAGCTTTCTTTTGCTAAGAATAGTAAAATTGAGATTCAATCTAGAAAATTCAATTTGCTGAGGATGATAAAGCTTTAATTCATTTAAATACCAATCATATAATGGTCGATGATCTTCAAATTCTAATGTACATATAGAATGTGTGATACCCTCTATAGAGTCTTCTAGTCCGTGCGCCCAATCGTACATTGGGTAAATACACCAATTATTACCAGTTCGATGATGATCAGCATGTAATATCCTGTAAATTACAGGGTCACGTAGGTTCAAATTTGAATGACCCATGTCAATTTTTGCTCTAAGTGTTTTCTCACCATCTCGAAAATCACCCTTTTTCATCTTTTTAAAGAGTTCTAGATTTTCACTAATAGAACGATCTCTATGGGGACTATTTTCACCGGGGTTGTTAAGACTTCCTCTAGTATTTCTCATTTGCTCAGAGCTTAAATCACAAACGAATGCTTTACCCATTTCAATTAGCGATATAGCGTGATTGTACATTCGATCAAAATAATCAGATGCATAGTAAAGCCTATCCTCCCATTTAAAGCCAAGCCAGCTTACATCATCTATAATAGATTCGACGTATTCGTTTTCTTCTTTTAATGGGTTTGTATCATCGAAACGAAGATTACATTTACCATTATTTTTTGTAGCTAAGCCAAAGTTTAGACAGATTGATTTAGCATGTCCTATATGTAAATAGCCATTAGGCTCTGGTGGAAAGCGAGTGTGAACTCTATTACCCCATTTATCAGAAGCCTGATCTTGGTCAATAATTTTTTGTATAAAATTAGTAGGTTCAGTTATTCTTTCTTTCATCTGCAAATATTCCTATCACTTTTTCTAATCTGGATATTGTTAAATCTTTACCGAGCAAAAAAATAATATCAAATAAAGATGCCCCATTTTGTAGGCCGCTTATAAAGAACCTAACTGGTTTCATAATTTTCCCAAAACCAAAACCACTATTCTCAATAAATAGTTTTAATGACTTTTCTAAATTTTCTAAATCCCATGTTTTTAGTTTATTTAGCTCTGAAATAAAAGAGATTAAAATATCACGAGTATCCTCCTTCCACACTTTACGAAGAACTTGAACGTCTAAAAAAGAAGGATCTTCAAAAAAGTAAGAAGATATTTCTATGATCTCTCTAAGTGATTTAGATCTAGATTTATTTAGATTGATCACCTCAATACAATAATTCTCAGTACTACTGCCACCCCATTCAGGTTTAATTTCTCTTAGTCTATTTAAAATATCATTGTTTTCTTGAGAATTAAGGTGTTGACCACTAATCCAATCAAACTTTTTAAAATCAAAAACTGCACTTTTTTTATGAACTTGTTTGAGGTTAAATAAATCTATGATTCTTTCTAGCGTCATAACCTCTTCCTCTGTTCCAGGGTTCCAACCCAATAAAGCTAAATAATTCAACAGGGCTCCTGGTTGATATCCTTCGTCCTTATAATTTTGTACTCCTGTTGCCCCGTGTCTTTTACTCAACCTTTTTTTATCTGAACCTAGTATCATCGGCAAATGAACAAAATGAGGTATTTCTAGACCAAGAGCGATATAAAGCAGTATTTGTTTTGAAGTATTTGATATATGATCTTCACCTCTTATTACATGGGATATCCCCATATCATTATCATCTACAACATTCGTAAGATTATAAATTGGACTACCATCTGACCTTGCTATTATAAAGTCATCAATTTCATTGTTTGATATTTTAATTTCACCATATATCATATCATTAAATATAGTATAACCAGTTTTTGGATTTCTTAATCTCACCGTAAAAGAAGTACATTCTCTTAGTTTCACTTCAATATCTTTTTCTGACCTATCTCTCCAAATTCCAGAATAGGAGTAAGAACTAGTTTTTTCACGATCAACTAAAAGTTCTTCTTTTGTAGCAAAACACCTATATGCTTTTTTAGCTTTTATTAGTTGATCAATTGATTCTTTATATGTTCTTTTTCTGGAAGATTGATAAATAAGACTTTCATCCCATTTTAAACCCATCCACAATAAAGAACTACAAATTTGCTCGGTATATTCTTCTTTTGATCGTTCAACGTCTGTGTCTTCAATTCTAACTAAAAATTTGCCATTATTTTTCTTGGCAAATAGATAATTAAATAAAGCTGTTCTAGCTCCACCAAGGTGAAGTTTCCCAGTTGGACTAGGAGCAAATCTTACTCGAGGTTCTAACTTCAAAATATTTTTTATTTTAAGCCATCTCTTTTTAATAATGCATCAATTAAAGGTTCACGACCTCTGAAAGCTTTGAATAGAATCATTGGATGATCTTGATTACCTTTAGATAAAATATTATCTCTAAAAGATTCAGCTGTTTTTCTGTTAAAGATTCCATCCTCCTTAAATTTTTCAAAAGCATCTGCTTCTAGGACCTCAGCCCATTTATAAGAGTAATATCCAGCTGAATACCCTCCAGCAAAAATATGCCCAAAACTAGAGGATGTGGCCCCTCCAGGTATAGGAGGAAGTAGAGATGTCTTACTCGTTACTTCATTTTCAAACATCTCAATACTATCAACGTCATTATCCCTTCCATACCAAGCCATATCTAAATAGCCTAAAGATAATTGTCGAAGACAAGCTGTTGCTGATAAAAAGTTTTTTGCATTTTTAATTTTTTCAATCAATTCATCAGGTATTAATTCATTCGTTTCATAATGATGTGCAAATATTTGCAGTGTCTCTTTCTCTACCACCCAATTTTCCATTATTTGAGATGGTAACTCTACAAAGTCCCAAAAAACAGAAGTTCCACCAATTGATGAATAGTCACAATTTGATAGCAGACCATGAAGACAGTGTCCAAACTCGTGAAATATCGTCTCAACTTCTCTGAAAGTAAGTAATGAAGGCTTTGTTTCTGTTGGCTTTGTAAGGTTACATGTAAAAGTTACATGCGGTCTTTCTATTTTTTCATTATACATGCCTTGTGATCTCAGCTCATTCATCCATGCACCCGAGCGCTTTGTTTCCCGAGGAAATAAGTCTTCATAAAGGATGCCAATATGCTTTCCATATTCGGAAACGACTTCATAAACATTAACATCCTTGTGATATGTCTGCACATTATCAAGAGGTTTAAAACCTAATCCATATAATCTTTTTGCAACTTCAAAAACACCATTAATTACATTCTCTGATTTAAAATAGGGCCTTAGCGCATCTTCATCAAAATCGTAAAGCTTCTTTTTCAATTTTTCACTATAATAAGCAAAATCCCATTTTTGAAGTTCTTTTATTCCATCTAATTCAAAAGCGTATTTCTGAACTTTTTTCAGATCTGATTTTGCAGGTTCAAAACAAGATTCATACAAATCATCTAAAAAGTTAAAAATATTCTTCTGATTTTCGGCCATGCGCTTTTCTAATATGTAATCAGCAAAATTATCATATCCAAGCAGTCGTGCTCTTTCATGTTTTAATTTAACAATCCTCTTTACAGTTGGAGCATTGTCATAATCATCACCATTACACTTGCGACTAAAAGCAGACATAACTTCTTTTCTGAGTCCCCTATTATTAGAGAAAGTAATAAAAGGTTGAAAACTTGTCATCTGGAGAGTTATCAACCAACTCTCTGGTTTACCTTTATCAATAGCAGCAGCTTTTGCGGCGTCAATAGCTGTTTCAGGAAGTCCGCCAAGGTCATCTTTATTCAACCAAAGTTCATAAGCGTTTGTCGCACTTAGATTATTGTTCTGAAATAAAGGTGCTAATGTAGATAACTCCTCATCTAACGATCGCAGATTCTTTTTTTTATCTTCATTAAGCATAGCACCATTTCTGATAAATTCTTTATACCAAACCTCTGTTAGCTTTCGATCCTGTTTACTCATTTCTGAACTAGGATTTTTATAAACAGACTCAACTCTTTTGTATAGCATTTCATCAAGCATAATATCATTATTATAATTAGAAAGTATTGGACTAATATCAGTAGCTAAAGCTTGAAAAGCTTGATCTGATTCTGAACCAAAAAGGTGGAAATAAATTGTACTCACATTATCTAATTTGGCCGACGACATCTCCAAAGCAAGTACTGTATTTGAGAAGTTTGCTTGATTTGGGTTTTCGGTAATTACTTTAATATTGTGTTTAGCTTCTTTTAAACTAATCTCGATAGCGGGTAAAAAATCAGTCATTTTGATATCTTCAAAAGGAACAGTACCATAAGGTTGATTTTTCGGATTTATGAGAGGGTTATTATTATTCATATTTTTCACTTATTTAAATTCTAAAATTACACTACTCAATTTTTACGGCGCAAATATATAATCTAAATGACTTTTTAATAAGAGTTGAGCATTCAATATTCAAATACACTAATTTAAATTCAATTTTTTTATCAAATTTTTCGCATCAATAAAAATATAGTAAGTCCGTCTAATAAGTTAAAAACTCTTATTTTGACAACCAACCTTTATGTATGCAGTAAGTCTGTATTTTCTGGAGAATAATTAAGAATTCTTTTAGAAAGCATTTTAACTTTACAAGTATATATTTTAAGTGCCCACATTATATAATAAAAAAGCCCTAAATAATTGAGGTATTTAAATTTTAAAGGTTTTGTCTTTATATCCTACTTTAGAAAGAGCATTTTCTTAGAAGAGCTAAATTCGCCGGCTCGAATTGTATAGATATACATACCCGCAGACACTGCTTGCCCTAAGTCATTAGTTGCATCCCAAGTAACTGACTTGTCTCCAGCTCGCTGCCTATTTCTAATCAATGATTTTACCTTATGACCCATAACATTATATATATCAATACTTACATATTCATTTTTTTCTAAATCATAGCGTATTTGTGTGGTTGGATTAAATGGATTTGGATAATTCTGATGGACTGTTATTTTTTTTGGTGTTAAATCATTTCGTATATCTAGAGACATATTTGAATTATGGCTTATCCATGAAGAAAAAAGATTTCCAAACGCGCTGCTGTGTTGTTCCGTATTATATCTGAGTCTTAACATTTCAGTAATTCCATGAAGATTTTGCCATCCATTTACAGAATTATTTTCAACCCAAAATAAATCAAATTCATGGATATCTTTCCAAGGATTATGCTCAGATATTACGATATCTTTTCGCCCATCTTCATCCATGTCTTTGATAAAGAAGTTTTTGATATCACTTCCAGTGTATACGGAATCGACGGTAAAATATTCTCCATCCCATTTCCAGTAGCAAACTCCATTTATATAAGCAGCTATAATCTCATTTGTTCCATCATTATCTAAATCATCAATATGTAATTCTTTAGGGTTATATAAACCAAGATCCCATCCCCATCCAACATATATGGTCTCAGCAAAGTTGCCATTCCCATCATTTAAATAAATCCGTACTCGATCATCAAATGTTATAATATCCATATCACCATCATTATCATAATCTATTGGCTTAGCAGAGACAATTGCCTCTTCTTTTATTAGGTGTTCAGAAAAGTTCAGATTCCCGGTATTTTCAAACCATGTAAGATGCTTTACATATTCACTTCCAGCGATAAGAATATCTAAATCTTGATCTCCATCAAGATCGATACTTTGAATTTCAAACCCGTCACCATGTGTGATATTGATTGTTTGAGCAGTAAAGTTTTGATTTCCATCATTAATAAAAAGTAATAATGTCGAATTTTCCATTGAACCACCGATAATATCATTATCACCGTCTGAATCTATATCTACAATTTCGATAGAAGAAGCTCCTGGATTATTGGTCGATAGTTCGTATTTAGTGAAATTTTCAGATCCATCATTTACATACCAAGAAAAGCTACCCGAATTATTCCAAATTTCTGATGATGCCGTAACTATATCTATATCTCCATCTAGGTCAAGGTCTCCACTATTTATATTATTTGAATGAATATCCTCAAAAATGACGTGATGGGAATACGTATTATTACCAAGGTTTTCATGCCAGCCATATTTCCCACCATATCCAGTTCTTGGGGAATTAGCAGAGATAATATCTTTGTTACCATCACCATTTACATCAACTTCTTTGGTAAAGTTTGGATTTTCAAATTCACAATTATTATCCAACCATGTAGACATATAGTTAGGGTCACAATTTGGTGAACTGATAGCTGGGAGGTTAATGGTATCCCCTTCAAATGTAACAATATGAGTATCCTCAAGTAAGTGAGGAAAACCTACAACATGACCTAATTCATGAATTAATACAGATGGTACAGGTTCAGCTTCCACAATTAATATGGCGCCATTTTCATCCGTTATATCCTGATACAAATAAGTTGTACCTGCTAATCCAGTCATTGAATTAGTCACAATTATATTTAGATATCCAGAAGTATTTATTTCCGGATCTGAATAATATGTATCGAGCATTCCATGACCATTTTCAGAATTAAAGTTAATTGGATCATATATTCTTTGATATGATTCATAAACAAATGTTGTATCAGGTGCTCCGTTAAGTTTTGATAAATGAAAATTCATTTTATCAACAGCATATTGAGATTTGCAAATACTAAAGCTTGAAGAATTATTAATAGCAGGATCTGATGAGCAGACGGAAAAATATCGTTCAGACCAGGAATATCCGCCATATACAGAATTAGTTATATTTACACCAGTTGATAAATCTTCCGTATTAGATATTTCAAAAAATCTAACTGGAATTTTCCCTTCGACAACAACTCTACTCGTCGACATTCCAAATAATCTATCCGGATCCGGCCTATAGTCATTTTGAACCAGGGATTTTTGAGCAGATAATAGCGTTAATAAAAATAAATAAACATAGATTTGCATTGATTACCTTTTGAAAAAAATATCTAAGAAGAAAGTAATGATAAAGCTATTAATGCTTTAATAATTACATAAAAAATTACATATTTATAGAAAAAATTAGTAGATCAAAGTTTATAAATATTTAAGGTGAAGATTTATTTATTATTTATTGTTAAACCAATATTTACGAAAAAGTACAAAAAGAAATTTTTAGAATAAATCCAAGTTTAACTTCATTCCAATTTGATTTTGATTACTTGAAAAATCCAACATTGAATGATAAGTGAACTGTAGTTGCTCGCCATATTTCTATCGAAGTAAAAGAATTGTGATATATTTTGAGCATCATCATCATTCAACATTTTAATATAATTATTAAAAGTTTTTTTCAGTTCAGTCGAATGATCAATTTCAAGTGCTTTTTCATTTGATTTTAGTACATTTGACGTAAAATCAAAAACTGAGATAGTTTTGTTTTGTCCCCACAAAATCCCTGTAATTATTAAAAATAAGCTGTAATGCAATTTCATATGTGTAAAAAAAACTAGAAGAAGCTATTTTAGGTTATATCTTACAAATAGCATAATAATTTTTAACTAAGTATATGTTAAACCATAAAACTAATTTATTTATAATAATATTTAAAATTTGAATTCAAAATTCAAGACAATTGAACCTTCAGTATCTTTAGATCTTAGTGTGGGAGCAATAAACAAACCTTTTGCAGCATTATAATAAAATCCTGTAATTAAAACTTGAACTCCATTATTATTATCTGATATATCTTCATCTGCTTGGTCTAATCTAGTTAGAATAGATAATTACCAATCCTTAACAGCATATTGGTTAGAAACAACCTTCAAAAAATAATTTCATAAAATATAAAACTTTTTTAGTATTCATTTTTATAAATTCGCCCTTTCTATTTAAAAAAAAAGACACAAGTAAATAAAAATGAAAATGAAAAATAACATCTTTTCTTTAGGAATATTTTTAAAGTCTATTTTATTTATAGACACTATACTTTGTACAGATTATAATTGGTCTTCTAATTTTAGATACCGCTTAAAAAACGATACATCTGAAGATGTAATTAAAAATACAATTTCTTCCTCTTCTGAATTACGTACACGTTTAGGTTTAAAAATAACTAATAATAATGCTATGGGACATTTTGTATTTCAAGACTCAAGAAATATTGGGGAATCTAAAAATAATTCTGGGATCACAGTAAAAACCCTGCCTGTTTTCTTTCATCAAGCGTATTTTAACTTAAAATTAAACAAGCATAGCTTAACAATTGGCCGTTTTGAATTAGCGTTTGGAAATCAAAGGATAATTGCAAAAAACAACTGGAATAATATTGGTCGCTCTTTTGAGGGCGTCTTATTAAAAGGTCATTCTGAAATTCTAAATTTACATTATCACGCATTTTCACTTCCATTCACTGAGCAAATTTCAAAGCATCATGATAATTCAAAAGATAGTTGGTTAGGTGGCATTTATTTAAATACTCACTTCGTGAGTAGACCGGATAATTGTCTCCTCTAATTTTATCAATGATTTGATATCTTGTAAAGACCCATCCTGGATGGCTAGCTAATAAAAAAAGAATCTGAAATTCTGTAAAAGTTAAGTCTAAAATATCTTTGGCAATTTTAACAGTTCTGGTTCTAGGAGTAATTTGGATATTTTCAATTAATATGGAATCAGAGATATAATCGTTTGATAAGGTATTCCGTCGTAAAACAGATTCAATTCTGGCATTTAAGACTTTGATGCTAAATGGTTTAGTGATGTAGTCATCGGCTCCAATCTCAAGCCCCTTAACAATATCATTTTCTTGGCTTAAAGCAGTGATCATTATAATTCTAATGCCAGATTTATCATCCTGACTTTTTATTAGTTTACATACATCAAGACCATTAATCCCTGGTAACATTAAATCTAATAGTATTAAATCGGGTATCGACCTTCTTGCTATTTTTAATCCACTTTCTCCATCAAAGCTTTTAGAGACAGTATAGCCATTCTTTTCAAGGCTGATAACAAGTAGTTCGTTGATATCTGGTTCATCTTCAATAATTAATATATGTGGTGTGGAATTTTTCACGTTAGAACTTAATACATCTTTATTAGTATTTATTGGAGAAGAAAGTAAAAGAATCGAGGGCTTTGATTTTTAACTAATACTTTTTTCCTTCAACATCGCCTATATATGGATCACCAAAAGTAGTCGTTAAATAAAAGAATTGAAAATAAATTGAATCTTTTTGAAAATATCCTTTTGTTTCTAGTACTTCATTTCCCAGCACTATTTGATATGGTATAAATATTGAATCCCCCATGACTTTGGCAATCACGCTAAATGAAGTGCTCAAATTTGCATAATTATTAATTATTATTCCCATCGAATCGCAGGAATCTCGTACTATATCAATATTGTATTGTCTAGACCATTTGTTTTGGGACCAATCTCTTATAGAATCACTTACAGCATATTCCCCAATACGATCGATATTTAACAATACACATGAACTGTCATCATTGGAAGCATAAGCATTATAATTAGTTGCATTACAATCTGTGCACCCTTCAAGATCTACTTTTTCAGAACATGAGTATATTTTAAAACAAAAAAATAAAAAAATTATAACAGTGAATTGCTTCATGCATCAAGATACCAAATAATCACAGAAAGTAAATAGGATATTTTATTATTTATACAAAAATAATCCGTTTGGGGGTACCAATCTCCCATCAATGTCCCCAAATAATATAGATTCTCATAGAGTATTGCAGAATCTAATTATGAACACAAGGGTCTAAAAACACAAAAATGAATTTTAAATAATAATATTTAAGAATATCTATTTTTTTCTTATTATATAATTAACAATTCTGAGATATTAAGTTTAGTATGGTTTTTAATTCATTATCATTTATGTTCTTTCTCCCAACTGTATTTTTTCTTTATTGGTTTGTTTTCAATAAAAGTTTAAGACTACAAAATTCCTTAATCTTAATATCTAGTTATTTTTTTTACGGGTGGTGGGATTGGCGATTTCTATCTCTTATTTTTCTTTCTACTATAGTTGATTATTTTATTGGTCTCAAGATTTATGACAGTAGTGATAAAAAAGGAAAGAAATCCTATTTATGGATAAGTATTTTGTTCAACCTTAGCTTATTAGGCTTCTTTAAATATTTTAATTTTTTTATTGATTCGTGGATTGATTTAGTTGGTACTTTAGGTTACGAGCATCAAAGTAAATGGACATTAAATGTTATTCTTCCTATTGGTATCTCATTTTATACTTTTCAGACAATGTCATATTCTCTTGATATCTATTATGGAAAACTAAAACCTACAAAAGATTTTATATCATTTGCCTCTTTTGTGAGCTTCTTCCCTCAATTGGTCGCAGGGCCTATTGAAAAAGCTAGAGACTTACTTCCTCAATTTTTTATTAAAAGAGAATTTATTTATAAAACTGTTGTGGATGGTCTGCGACAAATTCTTTGGGGATTTGTTAAAAAAATATTAATCGCTGATCAATGTTCAGAAACGGTTAATATAATATTTAATAATTCATATAATTATCAAGGAAGCACACTACTATTAGGTGCTTTTCTATTTAGTTTTCAAATATATGGAGATTTTTCGGGATACTCAGATATTGCAATTGGGACAGCTCGTCTTTTTGGCTTTAATCTGAAAAAAAATTTTTCTTATCCTTATTTTTCAAGAGACATTGGTGAATTTTGGAGAAGATGGCATATTTCTTTATCTATGTGGTTTAGAGATTATTTATATATTCCTTTAGGAGGTTCAAAAGGAAGTAAATGGTTATCAATTAGAAATATATTTATAATATTTTTGGTAAGTAGTTTTTGGCATGGTGCTAATTGGACTTTTATCATGTGGGGTTTAATACATGCTTTATTATATATCCCCTTATTTTTAAGAGGTAAAAATAAACGGTATTTGACTACCGTGGTTTCTGAAAATAGATATTTACCAACAATTAAAGAGCTATCTCAAATGGTGAGAACATTTTTTTTTACCATGATTGCTTGGGTTTTTTTTAGAAGTGAGAGTGTTAATCATGCATTTATGATATTATCCAATATATTTTCAAAATCGATCTTAAATAAACCTGAAATAATACCACACATTACTATTCTTTTTATTATAATTTTCATGATTATCGAATGGTTCGGAAAAAATAGTGATTTTGGTATTTCAAGTATTGTTTTTTTCAAAAAAAAAATTAGGTGGGGATTTTATTTTATTTTATGTTTTTTAATTTTTATTTTAATCTCTGAAAAAACAGAATTTATTTATTTCCAATTTTAGTTATGAAAAAATTTTTAAAAAATATTCTATCTTTTCTTATTCTATTGATTCTAATTATATTTTTCTCAGATATTACTCTTTCATATTTTCAAAATAGGTTTTCAAGTTTCAAATTGATTGAAAATCCGAAATATATAATATTAGGACATTCACAAAGTGCAATGGCATATAATGATACTATTATATCAGATTTAAGGAACTTAAGTGATCTTGGAGAAAGTTATTTTTATACTTTTATTAAATTAAAAAAAATTTTGGAGCATAATAAAACTATTGAAACTATTTTCTTAGAATATTCATCCAATCAAGTCATTGACACTATGGATGAATGGATTTGGGGTTTTAAGAAAATGAATTATCGGTACCCTAAATATTCTTCTTACATGAATTTTTATGAAAATTTAGTATTAATTAGAAACAACCCCATTGATTTTTTATTTGCTTATTCAAGTTCTCTAAGGTACAAATTAGAATTCTTTTTATTTAATGATTTAAATGTTTCTAATTCTATTGGCGGTTTTAGAATGAATAAAACAACCTCTAAAAATGAAGAAATAATAAATGAAAGAGTCATTAAATATGAGTCTTTACCTGTAAAAAGTTCTAAAAAAAACATTGAATATTTAATTAAAATTATTAACTATTGTAAAGAATTAAATGTTAATGTAGTTCTTATAAGTTCACCAACTTTAAGTCATAATAATAATAAAATTTATTTAAGATTATTAGAAAATGAACTTTCAGAGGTTGCTTATTTTAATTTTTCAGAATTCCCATTAAATCATATTTATTTTGAAGACAATATACATTTAAATTCTGAAGGTGCTAATTTAATTTCTATATGGTTTGAAAATTTATTGAAAATAGATTTTGTCAAAAATCAAGAACAAAGAAAAATACTTCAAGAAAAAATAAAATCGTGGAAAAAAGAATAAAAAAGATTTCAATATCTTCTACGTATTAAATGTTAAATACCAAGATCCACTTCCGTGAATCAAGACCAATTAGAGATGAGAGTTACTATTGCTTCAAGCACGAAGATCTTGAAGACGTTAAGGTAGTTAAAGCTAAGTAATCTCGGAGGGGGTCAGGGTATCCCCTCGGTATCCCCGAATAACATAGATTCTCGTAAAATATGATAGAATCTATAAATCAACACAAGGGTCTATAAACACAAAAACCCTCTCGTGAAAGAAGGTTTTAGGAGGGTACTACTATTGTGGAGGGGGAGGGATTCGAACCCTTGTTCTCACGAGGAGAAATCATG